>JAEEGL016831374.1_pt1 | contig 249080 bp, 190 predicted proteins | sample 9134231 | NCBI WGS metagenome assembly JAEEGL01 (sample SAMN16246548, study PRJNA631951) | gut metagenome | biome: gut microbiome; feature: rumen; material: fiber-attached | host: Bos | place: Iran: Karaj | collected 2018-10
AACCCCTGTAATGCTTGACGGGGTAAGGGGGAGGTGAGCATGAACAACACATAATCACGTCGTGTAGTGGCAAGACAATCGTCGGATGGAACAGCAACCAGCAAAATTAGTCAGCATCACTATTAGTTGCGGATTTTAGGGTTTAACATAAATATGTATTTTGTTATGAAGAAGAAACTGATAATTGAACTTCTGGTAATTTTACCATTGTGCATCTGCTCATGTGGAAATCCAAACATTACAGCTCCCACGTCTAATGAAGAAGTAGTTGATTCTATCCAGAACGACTCTTTAGCAAGTTATTTGCTTAGACTTGATAGCATCAATAGCTATAGTGGTGAATTAAAACACCTTAATGTTTATAAATTGGGAAAGTTAAAGTCAATATCGTTTGAGGTGTATTGTATCGAATCAAAAAGTGATACGGTTGAGTACATTAATCTGAGAAAAGACTGTGGAGGTGAATACTTTTATGATTGGGAGGATGCCTTATTACTTGCAGAGGAAGTGAAATACTTCGTGGCTGCAATAGACACGGTCTTGGCTAATTATGATAGAGCTGTTAGTAATGAAGAAAGATATGTTTATGTTACGAAGGATGATATTCGGCTAATGTCAGAGAACGAAAACAAAAATGGCAAATGGGAAGCAAATCTCTCAGTAGACTACAGAAAAAAGAATTCTTCCATTTCATTATCTAAGGAAGATTTTGAGAAATTAAAAGAATTGTTGTTGGCCGGTGAAAAGAAAGTAAAGGAATTACGTGAGAACTAAAATACATTTATTAACGACTAAAAACGAAACGACTATGGCAGAATTAGAGAACAATTATCAAGACCAAGTTTTAGAAGAAACTATGGAAAAAGAGCAAGTATTACAGGAGGGAAGAAAGGCGGAGGAACAAAAAAAAACTGACAGCGTGAACATCACATTTTCGAAGGAAATGGAGTATGTCTACTATGTGTTAGCCTTGGTTCTTTTGATTGCAGCAATTGTCACCTATACAAAAGATTTGCGTTGCTATGATACTCAATTTGATTTCATAGAGCACAAGTATGTCGGCGGTGATGCTTATAACTACATGATTTCTGCATCGCGCTCTTCTGCTGTTATGATAAAATGTCTGATATTGACAGTTTCTGGTTTCTCATTTGCAATTATTGGTCGTCTAACAGCCCTAATAAATAAAAAGTAATGGTTGTAAAAAAACGTACTCTTTACGTTTGTGTGCTAATTATCGCGATATTAGGACTCGTCACCTTTTTTGCATATTCATCTTATTCTGAAAAAAGGAATGAAAAACTAAGAACGCAAGAATTAAAAGAGACTATCGAGCGCGAAATAGATCGGGAATATCGTCGTCTTGTTGACAGAATGGACAGTGATGCAAAATCAGCCATGGATTATGAATACTCTTATGATTTCCGGAGAAGGGAGATTAGGGGAATAAACAAGATGTTTAACGGCAATTTTTATTTCTCGACAGACCCCTATGAGTTTGCAAAGGAGTATAAAAGTAAACGTGAAGAAGCCATGAAAGTACTAAAATCTATTGCTGTTTCAAACGTTTTAGAAGAATATTTGAAGTATTAGCAAGATTATACTTCATACCTGAATATTAATCCATTCATTGTTTTCCTTGCCCGAGATTCTTTCTATCTCAGGCAAGGAACTCGAAGCTCCCACCGAGGGTATCAACATCGTCGTCACCGAGTACGAAGGGGGTAGGGCGGAAGTCAAAAAAATGATGATTTTTCAGTAAATCGGCTGCGGAATCAAAAAATATGTGTATTTTTGCGTGGCTCGATTAGACCGCTTGCGGGCGGCATGATGAAAGTTTAGAAGATAATGTATGACTAAAAACAGAGCGCTCTTACTTCTGTCTGTGTTGGTTTGCGGCATCCTGTATGCGTCAGCGCAGACAGCCAAGATGCCTGAACAGATCAGGGTTTCCGACAACCGTCGCTATCTGGTGGATGAGCAGGGTCTGCCTTTCTTCTATCTGGCCGATACCGCTTGGGAACTTTTCCACCGGCTTGGCCGTGAAGAGGCTGACAGGTATCTCAAGGACCGTGCCCAAAAGGGGTTTACTGCCATCCAGGCAGTGGCCATTGCCGAGCTTGACGGCATCAGCACTCCCAACGCATACGGGCATCTTCCCTTTGTGGACGAAGACCCTACGCATCCGGCCATACAGGAAGGGGCAGACAACGATTATTGGGACAATGTGGATTATATCGTCAGCAAAGCAAATAAGGAAGGGCTTTATATCGCCATGCTGCCAACTTGGGGCCGGTATTGGCACGATGGCAGCAAGCCTGTGTTTAATGCAAGGAATGCCCACATCTATGGCCGATGGTTAGCCAGCAGGTATCGTGACGCTAAAATCATCTGGATACTTGGGGGTGACCGTAACCCGGAGAACGAAGAGCAGCGGGAAGTCATTCGTCAGATGGCCCGCGGACTTATTGAAGGCGACCAGCACACACACCTCATCACTTATCATCCCACCGGTTTCTGCGGTAGCGCACAGTTCTTCCATGATGAGGATTGGCTCGACTTCAATATGCGACAGAACGGGCATAACCATTGGTTCGAGGCATACAAGATGACGCGCGATGACTGGAACCGAAACAACCCCACAAAACCTGTTCTTGACGGCGAACCAATCTATGAAGACCATCCAGTGGCTTTCGATGCAGGGAAACGTGGGCACTCAGTAGCCGCCGATTGCCGCAGGGCACTCTACTGGGACCTTTTCAATGGGGCTTGCGGACACACCTATGGTCATCATTCTGTCTGGCAGATGTGGGATCCGGACAGAAGTCCTTATCCTGTCAACAATCCTCTGTTGCCCTGGCAGGAAGCCATCAGTCAACCTGGCGCTGCACAGATGCAATGGGGCAAGCGGCTTATGCTCAGCCGTCCCTACCTATCCCGCATTCCAGCTACGGAATTAGTCCTTACTGAAAGCCATATTCCCTCAGCATGGCCGGGCGAAGGTATCTACCGCTTTGCTGCGACGATGGATACAGACGGCACTTATCTGATGGTCTATGCTCCCGTGGGACGTAGGTTCGAGGTGAATACAACCGTCATTCGTGGGAAAAGGCTCACGGGCTGGTGGTACAATCCTCGTAACGGTCAGTCCCTGAAGATTGGTTCTGTGGAGCGAGCCGAACGAGTGAGCTTCATCTCACCTAATCCCGGCGAGGAACTCGACTGGATTCTCGTCATTGACGATGCAAGCAAGAAATACAAACGCCCATAAAAAATGATGATTTTTCAGTAAATCGGCTGCGGAATCATAAATTTGATGTAATTTTGCGGCCTGAAACGTAAAATTATCAAGTAGCGTCTATGCTTTCCTTTGTCATTAGCGTCATTGCGCTCTTCGTCGGCTACGCCCTCTACAGCCGCGTGGCCGAGCGCATCTTCGGTCCCGACGACCGCGAGACTCCTGCCATCCGCAAGGGCGGCAGTACGGACATAGCAAACTGCCAGATGTTATGCAAAACTCACAACCGCTCGAAGGGTAATAAATAAGTTCCTTCTTCAATAATCCTTTGCGTGCGCGTGAAGATTCAATAATCCCCCTGTCCGCTTGTGCGTCGGGACAGGGGGAGAGAGGGTTACTCGCCGTTGGTGGCAGAGAAAGAGATGTTTACTCGTCGAAGGAGGGTAGTTCGTCGCGGGTGATGACGTAGGGGGAGTTCATCTGGCGCGTGAAGAAGTCGGCCGTGTTGTAGGCATCAGTCATGAAGATGTCGTTCCACGGCATGAACCAGCTCCAGACGTCGCCTCCGGTGAAGGTGTTGCCGATTTCGGGTATCTGTCCGCACTCGCTGAGGGTGAGGATTTTCCGTCCCTTGGTGATGTCGAGCAGCTGGTCCCACTTGTCGCGGCGCGACGCGTGGTTCTCGGTGTCGTAGAGGTCGCAGCCGACGATATCGACGCAGTCGGCGCCCGGGTACCAGTTGGGGTCGTCGCCCTGGCTCGTCCATACCCAGATGAGGTTGTTCACGCCAGCATCCTTCATGTAGTCATAGACGTAGCGCCACAGTTTCTTGTACTGCGCGGCGCCGTCGGTGCCCCACCAGAACCATTTGCCGGAGGCTTCGTGGAGGGGACGGAAGAGCACGGTGATGCCCTTGTCCTGCAGGCCGCGGAGGTGCGAGGCCATGACGGCGAGGTCCTCGTTGATCTGGGCGTTCTCCCACCGTCCGGCGCGGAGGGCGTTGCGGGCACCGAACGTGTTGCCATCGACGTAGAAGGCGTAGTTTTCAAGATTGTTACGGTCGGCCTCGGTCTTGGGCACGCACCAGTGCCAGCCGACGGCGACGAGGCCTCCGGCGGCGGCCCATTGCTCGACGGGCGTGGTGTCGGTGTAGTCAATCCATCCGGCGTTGCCCATGGGACGGCTCCAGCGAAGGTGGAGGTAGTCGTAGGTGTGGATGGCGGGGTAGCGCCCGGTGGTGTTGTAGAGCTGTTCGGCCAGCCTGTTGTCCCACGCGGGGTCGGACATGGTGGCCGAGAGCGTGGCCTTGCCGAACTGCGAGAGCAGGTAGGCATAGACGGCCTTGGTCTTCGCGGTGGCATCGGGGTTGGTGAGCTCGGTGTCGAGCGTGAAGGGGGTGGGGTCGAAGTTGTTGTAGATGCGCGTGGTGAACGAGAACTGGTAGTCGCGTGCAAAGGCGTAGGTGGCGTTGCGCACGGTGGGCGACTTGATGGTGACGTTGTACGTGGTGTTGCCCACGGTGTGCACCACGACGACCATCTTGTTGCCGTCCTCGACGTAGGCCGAGTCGGCATAGACCTCGTTGATCTTCACGGAGTGGATGGGAGCCACGTAGATGGGCATGTCGTAGGTGACGACGATGCGGCTGATGGTGTCGATGTCGGCGCTGCCGGGCTCGGGAAAGACCGACACCACCGAGGGGGCTGTGCCCGTGCCGTAGGTGGGGTCGTAGCCAGGGGCGTCGGTGACCTCGTCGTGGCAGGAGATGAAGAGAATTAAAAATAAATAGAACGCTACGCTGTAGAACGGCCGGAGCAGCGAGAGCAAAAGAGCTTGCTCATTTTTGCCGAGTCGCGACGGCTGTCGAGCGACGTTCAACGGCCTACGGCCTGTAGAACGCTGCGCTGTAGAATGATGGGAGATAGAATGATGCATTTTTTTCTTAACTCTTAACTATGAATTGTCAATTTTCAATTATCAATTGAAATTAGTATTCTTTCGGTTCTATGCGGAACTGCGCGAAGCTGTGGTCGATGACCCAGTCGTCGGCGGTGTTGGGCTGTGTGCCAAACTCGAGCGACACCCAGTCGCCCACCTTGGGCATGGCCTCAAGGCCTTCCACCAACTCGCTGAGCGGCATGCGGATGGTGATCCACTTGCCGTTGGTGTTGGTGATGCCGTCGGACACGGGGTCGAACTGTCCGCGCACGGGGGCACCGGCAAGGGTGAGGCGGTAGCCGCCGTTCTTCACGCCGTACTTGCCGGCATCGCCGTAGTTCAGGAACGGTGTGGTCGGGGCGGTGTTGACCTCGAACTTAAACCAGTAGTCGTCAACGTCGTCGAGGGCGATGTCGAAGGGCCAGTTGCAGCCGAAGCCCGAGATGTCCCAGTCCCAAGGGGCGAAGGTGCCAGCCAGACGCAGGAAGTTGTAGCCCTGCGAGGCGGGTGCGCCGGGGGCGGTGCAGGCTGCCAGCCACTCCTTGCCCATGTCGTTCCACCAGCCCATGTCGCCGTCGAAGTTGCCGAACAACATCCGGCTGACGGGACGGAAGGGGATGGTGCGTGTGGTCTCGCCGCCACCCATACGGGGCCAGGTGAAGGTGATGAGGGCATCGTCGGGGCAGTCGGCGGGGATGATGATGCTGGTGAACGTCTCGGTGCAGCTGTCGCAATGGATGACCTTCCTGTACCCCTCGGCATCCTGATGGACAACGATGCTGACGGGCGAGGCGTCGGTGGTGTCGCCAAACGAATAGAGGTCGAAGTAGTCGCCGGCGAGCTGTGCCCGTGTACCGGCAAAGCAGAACTCGTTGACAAGGCCGTCGAGCTGCACCTCGGGGATGGAAACGTTGTAGGCCACCTGGGCGACGCCCAGCTCGGTTTCGTAGTAGAGATTGCCCGTCTTCTGCTCAGGCACATAGCGCGGAATGCGGATGTAGGCATCGCCCGATTCGGCATAGACGCGGGTGTCCATGTCGGTCTCCAGGCCGTCGATGACGATGCGGACAGGGTGGGCGAGGTTCTGCCCCTTGATGCGGATGTACTGGTTGAGCACACCACCCGTGAGGGGCGTAGCGAAGGCCGTGTCCTGCACGTCGTAAATGGCGCTGATGGAGGGAGGGCCGGCATTGGTATATCGTTCCACATAGCCCGCATCGAGCTCCTTCACGTCGGAACAAGAGGCAAAGAAAAATAAAAATGAAAAATTAAAAATGAAAAATGAAGAATAAATAGTTTTGCGAGCGGTATTAAGCATACGGGACATTTTTTCTTAATTCTTAACTCTTAATTCTTAATTGTCAATTGTCAATTATCAATTGTCAATTGAATTTACCATCCGAAATTGTTTTCCGTGATGTAGGGGTTGGCATTGATTTCGGTGACGGGCAGGGGGTAGAGCAGGTTGCGGCGTGTGCGCTCCTTGCTGACATCGCTGTCGTCGCGTCCGCCGATGGCGTTCATGGCCTGCAGGTAGATGCCCCATCGGACGAGGTCCCAGCGGCGGTCGCCCTCGCAGGCGAACTCCTTGGCACGCTCCTCGAGGATCAGGCTGCGCAGCCGGGTCTGCGACGGTGTGCCCTCGACAAGTGTGGCGTTCGAGCGGCTGCGGACGGCGTTGAGCCATTTGACAGCCTCGGCGGTGTGGCCCAGCTCGTTCTCGGCCTCGGCGCGGACGAGCAGCACGTCGGCATAGCGCAGGAAGGGGTAGTTGCTGTCGGCATAGTCGGTGGCATCGTCCTCGACATCGTCGTACTTGGTGGTGAAGGCCAGGCACTCGTACGAGGTGTTGTACTGCCAGACGATGGCCCTGCCGTCGGCCGACTCCGTGGGGTACTCCGGCTCCTGCACCCAGTTGCCCAGGGCGTCGAAGCCCGAGAACCGCGGCTGCCAGCTCTGCGGATAGATGAAGACGCCGTTGTAGCTCTCCTGATAGTAGTAGCGCCATGTGTGGCGTACTCCCTTCGTGATGCGGTAGTCGTCGTCGTCGAACAGCTGGTACCAGTTGTTCGTGTTGCCTATCCAGCCTCCGCTGTAGATGAACTCGGAGGAGGCGCTGACCTTGTAGCCCGAGAAGTAGGTGTGGACGTGGGTGCAGTACTTCTCCTCGCCGCTGATGGAACGTATGGCCCACATGAACTCCGAGGCATCGCGTCCCGAGGCAGCCCACAGCTCGTCGTAGGGGGCGAGAGTGTAGGTGCCGAAGTCTCCGTCGGAGACGCGCTTTGCCCAGTGGGCGGCACGCTCGTAGCAGGCCTGCGGGTCCATGCCCGTGTAGCCGGCTACGGTGTCCTTCTGTATCGTCATGGCCTCGGGCACACGGCATACTTTCACCTTCTCGCCGCTGACGTTGGTGGCCTCGTCGTAGGGGGCACCTGTGCGGACGATGATCTCTGTTCCCTCGGGCAGCGAGGCAGAACCCATGGTGGCATATACCTTCGCCAGCAGACCGGCAGCCGAGCCAGCCGAGACGTGCCCAGGCTGGTAGTTCGGGTTGTCGCGTGTGTACATCAGCGTGGCGGCCTGCTCCAGCATCTCGGTGATGTGGTCGTAGATGGTGGCCACGGATGCGCGGGGCTTGTAGAAGTCGGCTCCGGCGCTGACGTCGGTGTCGTAGTAGGGCAGGGGACCGAACGCGCGAACCATTATATAATAGCAGAACGCCTTCTGGAACAGCAGTTCGCCGATGGCGTTGTCACGATAGTCCTCGTCGATCTCCTTCATGGCCTCGATGTAGCGGATGGCCATGTTGGCATCGTTGATGAGGTTGTAGGGGCCGTTCCAGAGCTTGGCGATGTCGTCGTTGCCGGCGAAGTTGCCTGCGCCGAGCGTACCGAAGAGCCAGTCGGGGCCGGAGATATAGTCGTTGTCGAGTTCCAGGCAGCGGGGGAAGTTCGTCCAACAGAACATATCGTAGAGCCAGTTGCTATAGACGCCCGTCACCCAGAGGTCGACAGCCTCGCGGGAGTCGCCCACCTGCTCGGGGCCGATGTTGCTTGTCGGCTTTTCCTCCAGCCATCCGTTGCAGGAGCTGAAGAGCAGCAGAATGAAGATTGAAAATTGAAAAATGAAGATTGAAGATTTGTGATTGAATCTTCTGCTATCTGATGATTTCATAATAAACTATAAACTAAGAACTGTGAACTATGAACTATCAGAACGTACTGACGATTCCGAAGGATATTGTCCGGCAGAGCGGGTAGGAGTAGATGTCGACGCCACGTCGCGAAGAGTCGCTGCCGAAGGCATTGACGTCGGGGTCGAACCAGCTGTAGCGTGTCAGGGTCAGCAGGTTGGTGCCTGTGAGCGAGAACTGCAGGTTCTCGATGCCCTGCATGGGGCGGTGCCAGTTGTACGAGAGGCTCAGGTTCTTCAGGCGGAGATACGAGGCATCCTCCACATAGCGGTCGGAGATCTTGTAGGAACGCGTGTAGCCGGCTGTGGCCTTGGGCCAGAGGGCGTTTTGGTAGTTGTCGGCGGTCCAGCGGGCGTTGTAGGCTGCGGTGGGGACGTTGCCGATGTTGCCCAGCGTGACGTCCTGCAGGTTGCCGTTGAAGATGTCGTTGCCCTGCGTGCCCTGCAAGAGGAAGCTCAGCGTGAAGTCGCGGTAGGAGATGTCGGACGAGAAGCCATAGACAAACCAGGGATTGGTGTCGCCGATGATGACGCGGTCCTCGTCGGTGATCTGGTTGTCGTGGTTGACGTCGCGGTACTTGATTTCGCCCACCATGCTCCTCACGACGGATTCGCTGGCAAAGCGATACTGCGGGTCGGCACGGACCTCGGCTTCGTTGTCGTAGAAACCATCCTCGATGTACCCGAAGATAGCCCCGATGGGGCAGCCGTTGCGCTGGATGAAGACGTTGTCGGCTCCATACCAGAGGGTGGTGGCATACTGGTCGCCCTCGAGTCCGCTGATGCTGTTGCGGTTGAAGGCGATGTTGGCATTCATGTTCCACCGCCAGTGGGCATGGTCGATAGCGAGGACGTCGGCTGTGACCTCCAGACCGTCGTTGGTGACGTTGCCGCTGTTGGTGAGCATGTTGCTGAATCCCGTTGAGCCTGGTATCTGCACGTTCTGCAGGAGGTCGCGCGTGTGCTTATGATAGACGTCAATGGTGAAGTTCAGACGGTTGTCCATGAAGCCGATGTCGATGCCGGCATTCTCCTGTGCGGTGGTCTCCCAACGGAGGTTCTCGTCCACTGGGCCACGCCAGGGCATCATGGCGTTGCCGCTGGCGATGCCGTTGGTGTAGGAGTAGTTGGCGGCATCAACGAAGGGGACGGTGCGGAAGGCGCCGATGCCCTGGTTGCCTGTCTCGCCGTAGCTGACGCGGAGCTTGAGGTTGCTGAAGAGGCCGAGGCGCTTGATGAACTCCTCCTCGCTCATGCGCCAGGCAAAGGCGCCCGAGAGGAAGGTGGCCCATTTGTTGCGGGTGGTGAACTTCGAGCTGCCATCGGTACGGACGCTGGCGGTGAGGAGGTAGCGCTCGCGGAGGGTGTAGTTGACGCGTCCGAGGAAGGAGGCCAGCCGCTGCATGCCCGTGTCGCTCGACGGGGTGCCGGTGCTGAGGGCGCGGCCGACGTTGTTATCCTCCGTCAGGTCGTCGGGGAAGTTCCAGAATGTCTGCGCCTCGTTGCTCCAGATGCCCTGTTCGGCGGTGAAGGCGGCCATGGCGTTCAGGTGATGGATGGAGTGGAAGTCCTTGTCGAACGTCATGATGCTTTCGGCCGTCACGCTCTCCCAACGGTTGCTGGCCTTACTGGCTTTGCCGTTGATGGGCGCCTTACCCTCCTGGGTGTGCCGTCCGTAGTAGCTTCCGCGATGGCTGTCGTTGTACGAGAGGCCTAGGTTCTGTCGGAATTTGAGGAAGGGGGAGAAGGTGATTTCGGCATACGAGCTGCTGAACCAGTTCATCTGCTCGAGCTGGTCCTTCGTCGTACGGACGTAGGCGGCAGGGTTGGCTGCCAGCCAGTTGAGTTCGTCGGCTTGCGTGGTGTCCATGTCGGGACCGTAGGTGACGGGGAACAGAAGTGCCGAGCGGACAACACCCGTGTTGTAGCTGAGCGTGTTGGCAAAGTCGGTGGTCGAGCGGGTGAAGCTGGTGCTGGTGCCGACCTCAAGCCATTTCGTTACGTGGCGGCCGATGTTGGCGCGGATGCCGTAGCGGTTGTAGCCCGAGTTCTTGATGATACCCGTCTGACGGGCGTAGTTACCCGAGAAGAGGAACCACCCGTCGCTGTCGCCTCCGCTGACGCTGAGGCTATAGTCGTGCGAGGCTGCCGTCTGGAATATCTCGTCTTGCCAGTCGGCGGTGGCGAGGAGGGTGGCGTTGCCGTATTCGTCGTAGTGCCAGCCGGGATTGATGTAGTCCTCGGGGCGCCCGGTGTACTTGCCGGTGTTGAAGATGGCGTGGCCGTCGCTGTAGTACTGGTAGCCCCACGTGCCGGGGTAGGGGACGTTGTAGCGCGTGCTGCCCATGTAGAGCCGGTCGTTGGTGGCCTGCTCGTTCAGGTAGGTGGCGTAGGTGTAGGGGTCGAGGACGTCGAGTTTCTTTGTGATGGACTGGATGCCGTAGTTGGCGCTCAGCTCCACCTTGGTCTTCCCCTTGTCGCCGCGCCGTGTGGTGATGAGGACAACGCCGTTGGCGCCTCGGGAACCGTAGATGGCTGTAGCAGAGGCATCCTTGAGCACTTCAATGCTCTCGATGTCGTGGGGGTTGATGGAGGCGAGAGGGTTGGCGCCCTGCTCAGAGGTGGTGACGCCGTTGCCAGCCACGCCCCCTGTCTCAAAGGGTACGCCATCGACAATATAGAGGGGCTGCGAACTGGTGGAGAACGAGTTGGCGCCGCGCACCAGGATGCTCATTCCTCCGCCCGGAGCGCCGTCGCTCTGCTGGACTTGCACGCCGGCAATCTTGCCTTGAATGGCGTGGGCGATGTCGATGGCGCCGCCTTTGCGCATATCGTCGCCCTTGAGCTGCGAGAGCGAACCAGTAAGGTCACGCTTCCTCATCGTGCCATAGCCCACGACAACCAGCTCGTCCAGCAGCATGTTGTCCTCGCGCAGGACAATCTGTACGGATGTCCTGCCGCGCACGTCAACCGTCTGGCTGACATAGCCCATGTACGTGACGACGATCTCGCCGATGCCTGTGGGGAGCGCGAGGCTGAACCGTCCGTCCATGTCGGTGATAGCGCCCACGTCGGCCCCCTTGGCCTGAACGGCGACGCCTAATAGCGGCTCATCGCCGTTCGACCCGTCGAGGACAATGCCTGTCAGGGTCGTCTGCGCCGATACGGGAAAAATTCCCAGCATGAAAAGAATCATGCTGGGAATTACGACTGTAAAATGTTTCATTAGCGGTTCAGATATTTCTTTCCGTTACGGATGACTAGACCCTTATAAGAAGCGTCCACACGCTGTCCGCAGATATTATAGATGATGTCTTCGCCAACGGGGGCCATCAGCGTGGAATTCACGTGTGTGGTGCTGGGAACGAGCATAATTTTTGTTACCGTACAAGCCATGCCCTGCAAGATGAAGCCACTCGCTTTCAGCGCGTCCACCGACTCCTGTGTAAGATTGAGCGTGACGTCGCCCGCCTCGGAAAAGCTCGTTGTCGGAGCGCCTGCAAGGTCAGCCCAGTTGCCGTCCTTCCAGAGAAGCTGTGAACCCCATGCCCATCCGTCCACGTTGTCGATGGAGGCCACGGTAACGACAATCTTGTCGCCGGCCTTCGTGTCGGCAAACAGGTCTGGTCCCATGCCTTGGATGCCAGGCCACGAGTTGTCGAACGACATCGTTCCTTCCCAAAGGACGGTACCCTCAATCACGGCGCCGGCCTTTACCAGGTCCACGCTCGACACCTTGCAGGCCATACCCTGGATGTTCATGCCGCCTGTTGCGGAAATGGAATCGAGCTGTTCCTGTGTCAGAATGAACGTCTGCTCACCCGGCTCGGTGATGCCCTCCACCTTCATGCTCGGCAGGGCGCGCCAGGCACCATTGTTGCAGAAAACCTGTGTGCCCCATTCCCAGCCTTCGACTTCAGTAATCTCCGAGATGTTGACAATCAGTCTGTCGCCCTCCTCGGCAATATCGAAGGCATCGGCAGGCAGGTGGATGGCAGGCCAGCTGTTGTTGAAGTCCATTTCGCCCTTCCACAGGTTCACGATGTCGCCCGATGGCTTCATGCTCTCCTTGAAGGCTTCAAACTCTTCCTTCGTCATCAGCACCATGTCGGTAATGGTAATGCTGCCGGGAGCTGTGGGCTGAATCCACGTCTGCGCCACATAGTCGTTCCAGTCAGGGTCGAGTGCCACAAAACCATATCCGTTCGTGCCGATGTTGCCAGAGGTGGCGTGGTTGTTGTTGGGATCGCCCTCGTCGTGATACTCAACGCACAAGTTGAACGACCCTCTGACGTCGGCAACCGTATAGACAAGGTAGTCGTAGTCCGACCAGTCGGCCCAGAAGTCCGTCAGTCCATCCTCGTCCTCGTCGATACCCATCCAATAACCGGCGCCCGACCATGCCTCGGTGAACTTCATAATCGTCTGCTGTCCGCTGACCTCGATGGTGGTTGCGTCAGGATTCCAGGGGCTCCAGGTCGAAGCGCCCGAGATGCTCTCTTCGGCTATGGCAGCAACTCCCACAGCCATTAATGCACATACAAATGTAAAGATTTTTTTCATGTTATTTTTGTTTTAAGTAAGAATTAATATACGTTTTGGGCGCAAATGTACGACTATTTTCAAATCATTGCAAGCGATTTCCGCTTTTTTTCTATTGTTAGGCTGCTTTGCCACACAGCCCAAGGGAATAAATCCGTAGCCCAAGGGAATAAATTCACAGACCAAGGGATTACTAAAAGCATTCTAATGCTCTACGACACGATAGCAGAGATTTGTCTTTTCTTATATAAGCTATAGTTTCCGAAAAAAGCATCGGAATCTGCTGAAAAATTACGATTTTTTGCAAAAAGGGCTGCGAAGTCATAAAATTGTAGTATTTTTGCAGCCCGAAACGAAAAAAGTGTAAAATAATGCTTTCTTTTGTCATCAGCGTCATTGCGCTCTTCGTCGGCTATGTCCTCTATAGCCGCGTGGCCGAGCGCATCTTCGGTCCCGACGACCGCGAGACTCCTGCCATCCGCAAGGCGGACAAGGTGGACTACATCGTGCTGCCCTCGTGGCGAATCTTTATGATTCAGTTCCTCAACATTGCGGGCACGGGGCCCATCTTCGGTGCCATCATGGGCATGTGGTTCGGGCCTGCGGCGTACCTGTGGATAGTGCTGGGCTGCATCTTCGGCGGTGCCGTACACGACTACATCAGCGGCATGCTGTCGCTGCGTCACGACGGCTGCGGACTGGCTGAGCTGACGGGCCTCTACCTGGGCGGCACGGCCCGCAAGGCGCTCATCGTCTTCACCATGATGATGATGGTGCTGGTGGGGGCGTTCTTCGTCTATTGCCCTGCCATCATCCTGAGCGGCATCTGGGGCGACAAGATGATGTGGGTGGTGATTATCTTCCTCTACTACGTCACCACTACGATGATGCCCATCGACAAGGTCATCGGCCGCATCTATCCGGCCTTTGCGCTCTCCATGCTGTTCATGGTGATTGCGCTGGGCGTGGTGCTCTTCATCAAACGCCCTGTGCTGCCCGAGGTGTGGGACGGCCTGAGCAACTGGGGCACCGTGCGTCTGGGACTTAAGCAGCCGCTGTTCCCCGCGCTGTTCGTCACCATTGCGTGCGGAGCCGTCAGCGGCTTCCACGCCACGCAGTCGCCCATGATGGCGCGCTGTATGAAGTCGGAGCGTCAGGGACGTCCCGTCTTCTACGGTGCCATGGTCACCGAGGGCCTGGTGGCGCTGGTGTGGGCTACGATATCGAGCTATTTCTTCTTTGCTGACGGCTGGCGCGACGTCTGTTCGCCCGAGCTGGTGCAGCAGTTCACACAGGGTGCCGACGGGCTTGTGCGCAATGCCGACGGCCGCTCGCTCATCCAGTTCTTCGATGCCCCGACGGTGGTGACCACCATCTGCTCGTCGTGGCTCGGCATCGCAGGCAGCATCCTGGCCTTGCTGGGTGTGGTGGCAGCTCCCATCACCACGGGCGGCAGCAGCTTCCGCAGCGCCCGGCTCATCCTTGCCGAGGCATTCGGAGTGAAGCAGAGCAGCGCCCGCTCACGCCTGTTGCTGAGCCTGCCCGTGTTTGCGGTGGGCATCGCGCTGCTGGCGTGGCAGATTGGCAATCCCAGTGGCTTCAGCACCGTGTGGCAGTATGTCGCCTGGGGCACACAGCTGATGGCAGCGGTGACGCTCTGGGTGTGCACCGTCTATCTGGCGCGCGAACATAAGGTGTTTTGGCTGACCCTCGTGCCGGCCGTCTTCATGACGATGGTGGTGTCGGACTTCTTCTTCGTGTCGCCCACCATCTGCGGACTGCCGTATGTGCTGTCGCTCATCTTCGCCTCCGTCATCACGATTACCTGCCTCACGGGCTTCATCGTCTGGAAGCGGAAGAACCCCTGAACAATCGGCTGAGCCCCCTCACGCTATAACCCCTGCGCTCCTGAGTGTTCGCAGGGGTTTATTTTACGTTGTCCTTAATGCGGTCGATGTAGGCGTTGAGGGCAGGGGAGTCCTTGTGGTCGATGATGTCGATGAGCTCCTTCAGCTGGGTGCGTATCTGGCTGACCTGGGCGCTGGTGTGGGGGTTGAAGAGGATTTCGCGCAGCAGGGCACGGTCCTCGCTCAGCACACCTTTGGCAATGGAGAGGTGGCGCTTGAAGGTGGTGCCAGGGGCGTCCTGATGCTTCATGACGGCAGCAAAGACGAAGGTGCTGACGAAGGGGATGGAGAGGGAGTAGGCCACCGTCTCGTCGTGCTCGGCAAAGCTGTACTCGCAGATGTGGAGCCCCAGACGGCTGTAGAGGTCGCGGAACAGCACACGCCCCATGTAGTCGCCCTCGGTGATGATGATGGCGTTTTCGTTCGACAGCGCGCCGAGGTTGGCAAACGTGGGGCCGAACATGGGATGGGTGGAGACGAAGCGGAAGCCGCACGAGTCGTAGTACTCCTTCAGTCCGGTCTTCACCGAGGCAATGTCGCTGAGGATGCAGTCGGGCGTGAGGTGGGGCGTCACCTGGCGGAAGACGTCGAGGGTATGGTCGAGCGAGACGGCATTGATGACCAGCTCGGGACGGAAGGTCTCTATCTCCTCCATGGTGGTGAAGCGTTGGGTGTTGTACATGAAACGGAGGCGGCGGGCGTCGATATCAAAGACGGCCGTCTCGTGCTCGAAACTGAGCAGGTCTATAAAGAAGGAGCCCATCTTTCCGGCTCCAAGGACGAGGATACGCATCTCTTTTTACTTGTTTATGATTTCAATCTGTTGGCGGACACTCTCGGTGTGGATGGCTTCGAAGACGGTCTTGACGCAGTCGCCTCCGATGCCGCAGAGGGCACCCTGCGCGCCGCGCTTGTCGAGGATTTCGCTATAGCGGGTGGGCTGGACGACGGCGATGTTGTGCTCCTTTTTGAAGTGGGCAATCTCGCGGCTGATGCGCATGCGCTTGGAAAGCAGCTGGATGAGTTCGCTGTCCATCTCGTCAATCTGACGGCGTAGCGACTTGAGGCTCTCCGTGGTGTCGGCCGTGCTGCGGATGACCAGGTTGTCGAGGATGATGCCCAGCACCTCGGGTGTGACCTGCTGAGCGGCGTCGCTCCACGCTTCGTCGGGGTGGGTGTGGCTCTCGATGATGAGTCCGTCGAAACCGAGGTCCATGGCCTGCTGTGCCAGCGAGGCGACAAGTTCGCGCCGTCCGCCGATGTGGCTGGGGTCGCAGATGATGGGCAGCTCGGGGATTCGGCGACGCAGCTCGATGGGTACGTGCCACATGGGCAGGTTGCGATAGATGGTTTTCTCGAACGAGCTAAAGCCGCGGTGGATGGTGGCCAGACGACGGATGCCTGCGGCGTTGAGACGCTGCATGCCGCCAATCCAGAGCTCCAGGTCGGGGTTGACGGGGTTTTTGTAGAGCACGGGCACATCCACGCCACGCAGGGCGTTAGCCAGCTCCTGAACGGCAAAAGGATTAGCACTTGTGCGGGCGCCAATCCAGAGCACGTCAATGCCTGCCTCGAGCGCCAGCTCCACATGGTGGGGCGTGGCCACCTCGGTGCAGGTGAGCATGCCGGTCTCTTCCTTCACGCGCTTCATCCAAGGCAGAGCCGCTTCGCCTTGGCCCTCAAAGCCGCCGGGCTTGGTGCGCGGCTTCCATACACCGGCACGGAAGACGTGGATGCCGCCTGCGCGCAGCTGGCGGGCTGTTTCAAGGACTTGTTCTTCAGTTTCGGCGCTACACGGACCGGCGATAAGCAGGGGGCGTTCGGTAGGGACGCCGGGGAGGTTGAGGGGTTGTAGATCGAGTTCCATTACGTATGTTTTTTTTGTTATTGACTATTGAAGGTTTGTTTTACGATGGGAGTATTTTATAAGTTACTCACCAATTTCTTTATCCTGCCAAGTGCCTCGGCAAGCTTCTCCTCTTTGGCGCAGAGCGAGATGCGGACATAGCGCTCGCCTGCGGAGCCGAAGATGAAGCCTGGGGTGATGAAGACGTGGGCTTCGTTCAGCACGCGCTCCGTCAGCTCTTCGGCGTTGGTGTAGCGCTCGGGGATGCGTCCCCAGAGGAACATGCCCACCTGCGCCGGGTCGAAGGTGCAGCCGAGTGTCTGCATGATTTCCTCGGCCACCTGACGGCGTTTGCGATAGAGGGTGATGTTGTTTTTCGTATGCCAGGCTGAACTGTTCTGGTAGGCCTTGGCAGCAGCCATCTGCATGGGGCGGAAGGTGCCGTTGTCGATGTTCGACTTCACCTTCAGAATCCAGCGGACGAACTCGGCATTGGCAGCCAGCAACCCCACGCGCCAGCCGGGCATGTTGTGGCTCTTGCTCATGGAGTTGAGTTCAATGCAGCATTCCTTGGCTCCCGGCACTTGCAGGATGCTAAGGGGCTTCTTGTTGAGTATGAGGCTGTAGGGGTTGTCGTTGACGATGACAATGCCCTTGCGGCGGGCGAAGTCCACGAGGCGCTCGTAGGTGGCGCGCTGGGCGGGAGCCCCCGTCGGCATGTGGGGATAGTTCGTCCACATCAGCTTCACGTTCGTCATGTCCATCTGCTCAAGGGCGTCGAAATCGGGCTGCCAGCCGTTCTCGGGCTTCAGGTCGTAATAGACGACTTTTTGACCGAGCAGGCGAGAGAGAGAGGTGTAGGTGGGGTAGCCGGGATTGGGCACCAGCACTGTGTCGCCCGGGTTGCAGAAGGCAAGGGTGATGTGGAGGATGCCCTCCTTGGAGCCGATGAGCGGCTGGATTTCCGTCTGGTAGTCAAGCGCCACGTTGTACCAACGTTTATACCAGTCGGCCATAGCCTGACGCAGTTCGGGGATACCCACCGTGGGCTGATAGCCATGGGTGTCGTCGCGAAGGGCGTAGCGCATGAGGGTGATCGTGGTTTCGGGCGAAGGGGGCATGTCGGGGCTGCCAATGGCGAGGCTGATGATGTCCTCTCCCTGCGCGTTGCGTTGCGCAATCTCCTTCAGCTTGCGGCTGAAGTAGTATTCACTCACTAAGCCGAGACGGTCGGCGGGACGGATTGTCGTGGGGTTTTCAGTCTGCTTCATATTCTCCAAGTATGCTGATTTGACGTGTTAACGGACGGATGGCTTCAATGCTCTGACGATAGCGGGCGTAGTCGCTGAAAGTCATATCGACGTAGAAGAGGTACTCCCATTCGTGTCCAATGATGGGGAGTGATTGTATCTTGGTCATGTTGATGTCGTAGTAGGAGAGGACGCTCAGCACGTGGCTCAGCTCGCCCTTCTCGTGAGGGACGCTGAAGACGATGCTGCTCTTGTTGGAGCGGCGGACGTCGCGCAACGTGTCGGCGTTCCAGGGGTCGCTGAGGCAAAGGAAACGGGTGAAGTTGTGCTTGTTGTCCTCGATGGCTTCGCGCACCACTTTCATGCCGTAGATGGGTGCGGCCTCCTTGGAACAGATGGCGGCATGGCCGTGGAGCTGTTGGCGGCTGATGGCTTCGGCGGCTCCGGCGGTGTCGTCGGTCTCCACAATCTTGCAGCCGGGGAACTGCTTCAGGAATCCGCGGCATTGCATCAGCGCCACGGGGTGCGAATTGATTTCGCGGATGTCCTGTTCGTCATCGTCGGGAAGGCAAAGCAGGCTGTGCTCGATGTGAATCTTTTTCTCGCCGATGATGGTGAGCTGGCTGGCGCGCAGCAGTTCGTAGTTGTGGAGCAGGCTGCCCGCGATGGTGTTTTCGATGGCTACCATGCCGAGTAGGGCAGGGTCTTTCTTCATCGCGTCGAAAAGATCCTCGAACGTGTTGCAGCAGACCAGTTCAACTTCCTCACTACCGAAGAACTTCCGCGTGGCGATGTCGTGGAACGAGCCTTTGATTCCTTGTATGGCAACTCTCTTCATATTTCCTTAATTTTATTTTCCTTTTTATAATGCTTGACAAAAAAATCCCGCTTCACGAGGAGTGGAGCGGGATGTTATCTTTTTAGCATTGTCTGGTGTACACGCTGTTCCGCTTCACTCCCTTTTGAGGGTAAAGTAATAGTAATAAAAGTAGAACTTCTGCGTGTCAGTCAACATTGCTTTTCTTTCGTTTTGTTATTTTCGGCTGCAAAGTTACAACAATTTTTAATTCGCAAAGCAATTTTTGCTGTTTTTTTTCATAAAACGGCAAAAAATCATTGTACTTCCTCTTCCGCTGCCTTTTTCTTCTTCCTTTTTGACTTTATGACAAGGTAGGCGATGGCGAGGACCACAAGCGCAAAGAGTCCGTAGCCGACTTCGTGGGAGTACTTCGTGACGGTGTCGACAAGCTGGTCCTCGGGAATGATGCGCTGCAGATAGTAGCCGAGGGCAGCGAGGAAGCAGTTCCATATGCCGGCACCGAGGGCGGTAAAGGCAAGGAAACGTCCGTAGGGCATCTTAGCCAGACCGGCAGGGATGGATATGAGGTGGCGGATGACGGGGATGAGACGCCCGATGAAGGTGGAAATAGCCCCGTGCGCATTGAAGTAGCGCTCGGCCCTCTGCACTTTCTCCTTGCTGAGCAGGAACAGGTGGCCCACCTTGCTGTCAGCAAAGGCATAAACGATGGGCTTGCCTACAAACAGCGAAACGGTGTAGTTGATAGTGGCACCCAGGCAGGCTCCGATGGTAGCAAAGAGAATGAGCAGAAAGACGTTCAGCTCGCCCGTGGCAGCCGCATGATAGGCAGCCGGAGGGACGACGATTTCAGACGGAATGGGGAACACCGTGCTCTCGAGGGTCATCAGGAAAAGTACGGTATAGTAATTAAGGTGGGCAAGGCACCATTGAATGAAGGCGGACATAGCGTTCTTTGATGAATTTTGGGGATTACTTTTTCTTCATCCGTATTTTGCAAATCTCCAGTTTGGCTTGGATGAAGTCGGTATCGATAGAGGGTGGGGAAGCGACGGTTGCATTGGCATAGTTCTCCAGCGCCGACTGATAGAGCCGGTAGGCTTCGGCATAATGCCCCAGCGCGAAGTGGCAGTCGCCCATGTTCTGCTCCGAAAGAATCTCGTCGGGACGGATAGCCTTCACGTAGTCGTAGGCATCCAGTGCCTGAGTGAAATCGCCGAAGTCGTGCAGAATGTCGCCAAGTATTCCCCACGAACGGGCATTGTAAGGGTCGCTGTCAATAAGGCGGTTGGCAAGGTCGATAGCCTCGCGAGCACGTCCCTGTAAGGCGTAGCAAAGTGCTGAAGCGTCGAGGATGGCAGGGTGGTCGGGATGCTCTTTGAATGCGCGTTCAATCCATTGGTTTGCCTGCTCGAACAATTCCTCACGGCTGTGCTGGCTGATGATGGAGCTATAAAAACCGGGGTCGTTGTCGGCCTGACGCAAGGTGCGCTCATAGGCTTTCTCCGACAAGGCGATGAGTCCATCCCTGTATTTGGGATCGGCACATTGGTTGGCCCTGTGCAGCAGGATATCGCTGGCAAGCAGATTCACCTCGGGCTCGTCGTTAAACTCCAGGCTGTTGACGATGTTGGCCGCAGCCTCGTAGTCGCCCTGATAGATGCGCAGCCGTGCTTCAGCCATGACGATATCGGTATTGGCAGGATAGAGGCGGCGGGCGAAGCGGATAGCCTTGTCGGCATCGTCGTCGCGCTCTTCCTCCATATACCAGTCAATGATGTCGAGCATGTCGTCGGCATCAAAGTAGGCTTTCTTGCCCGATGAAACGGTTTTTTCGTAGCGTTGGAGGATGTCCTGGAATTCGTTGTCTATCATCCTTTAGGCTTGAAGGAGTCTTTGAGTGATACGGTGCGGTTGAAGACGAGGTGGTCGGGCGTAGAACTCTTGTCGGTGCAGAAGTAGCCGATGCGCTGGAACTGGAAATGGTCGAGCGGCTGGGTATTGGAAAGGAATTCCTCCACATAGCAGCAGGGGCGCACCTCCAGCGAATTTGGATTCATCATCTGCTTCATGGCTTCCACCACATCGAGCCCTGTCTCGCGCAAGCGAGCCAGTTCGTCACGTGGATTCTCGGCCAGCCACAGACGGTCGTAGAGGCGCACTTCGGCCTGAACGGCATGTGCCACGCTGACCCAGTGGATGGTGCCGCGCACACGGCGGTTCGATTCGCTTTCACCCGTTTTGGTGTTAGGGATGTATTCGCAGTAGATTTCCTCCACGCGGCCCTCGGCGTCCTTCTTGCAACCGGTGCAAAGGACGATGTAGGCGTTCTTAAGGCGCACCTCCTGTCCGGGGGTGAGGCGGAAGTATTTCTTCGGAGCATCCTCCATGAAGTCCTCGCGCTCAATCCACACTTCACGGCTGAAGGCAATCTGGTGTGTGCCGGCCTCGGGGTCTTCGGGGTTGTTGATGGCATCGAGAAGCTCCGTCTTGTCCTCGGGGTAGTTGGTGACGATGAGCTTGACGGGATCGATGACGGCAGCCACACGGGTAGCCCTACGGTTGAGGTCTTCGCGGCAGGCCGACTCCATGAGCGCCATGTCGTTCAGCGCGTCGTAGAGCGTGTAGCCAATCTTATCCACAAACAGCTTGATGGCCTCGGGGGTGTAGCCACGGCGACGATAGCCGCAGATGGTCGGCATACGGGGATCGTCCCAGCCATCCACCATGCCGTTCTGCACAAGCGCCAGCAGGTTGCGCTTGGAGAGCAGGGTGTAGTTGAGGTTGAGCTTGTTGAACTCACGCTGCTTGGGGCGGTTATCATCAAGGTCCTCGCCCTTCTTGAGCCAGTCGATGAAGAGGTCGTAGAGGGGGCGATGGGGCACGAACTCCAGCGTGCAGAGGCTGTGGGTGACGCCTTCGAAGAAGTCGCTCTGCCCGTGCGCGAAGTCGTACATGGGATAGGCTTTCCACTTGTCGCCGGTGCGGTGGTGGGGCGTCTTGACGATGCGGTAGATGATGGGGTCGCGGAAGAGCATGTTGTTGTGGCTCATGTCGATCTTGGCGCGAAGCACCATTGAGCCCTCTTCCAGTTCGCCGCTGTTCATCTTCTCAAACAAGGCGAGGCTCTCCTCCACGGGGCGGTTGCGATAGGGGCTCTCGATGCCGGGCTGCGTAGGCGTACCCTTCTGCGAGAGGATGACGTCCTGCGGCTGCTCGTCGATGTAGGCCTTGCCCTCCTTGATAAGCTCTACGGCAAAGTCCCAGAGCTGCTGGAAGTAGTCGCTAGCATAGAAGACGTTTGCCCACTGGAATCCCAACCAGCGGATGTCCTCCATGATGGCATCGACGTACTCCACGTTCTCTTTCGTGGGGTTGGTGTCGTCGAAACGCAGGTTACAGATGCCGCCATAGCGTTCGGCAATGCCGAAGTCCATACAGATGGCTTTGGCGTGGCCGATGTGGAGATAGCCGTTAGGTTCGGGCGGGAAACGCGTTTGGATGCGTCCTCCGTTCTTGCCCTCAGCAAGGTCCTGCTCGACAATCTGCTCAATGAAGTTAAGACTCCTTTTCTCCTGATTCTCCTGTGTGACGATTTCTGCCATAAAACTCTAATATAGTGAACAATTGGCGTTCCAGCGTAAGCTAATGCTGAAAACGGTTGCAAAGATAGTGCACGTCGAGCGAAAAACCAAATATATTAAACTTTTTCAAGAAGGGGAATTGGTTTTTAAGGGAAATAGTTAAGGGCCTCTTCACAGAGACCCTTAACTATTCTAATAGGTATTAGTCTTTTAAGGTAAAAAGATTGTTTTTAGGATAACGGCAGCAAAGGTACGGTGGTTTTTTGATGTGACCAAACTTTTTTATATGTCCTACAACATATTTTTGAAGAAAAACCAAGCCGCAATTTCCCAAACAAGCGGTTGAACTTGCTGCTGGCAGACGGTTGCCCAGTCGCCCAACGAGCCGCTGCCGTCATCGGAAATCACCTTTACAATGCTCAACGAGTGCACATTAGCATCGCGGCATGTTGCGAGTAGCCCTTCGCTCTCCATGTCAAAACAGGTGTTAGGGATGTGAAGTTCAGGGTGAGGGCTATCAGGCGAAACAAATTCGTGCACACAAACAATTTCTCCCTTCGGATAGTCTGACGGGAGGGATGGATAGCCCGTTTCGCATTGTACTGTGTGCAATACAGGCAGGGTGTACGAGCCTGCTGAGCCTGCCAACAGCACATCTGCTTCGTTGAACATCCCTTGCTCCTTCATTTTTTCAAAGGAGGGAAGGGCCTCCTGTAACCCGATGCCCACAATGGCTACCGTGTCGTCTCCACGCACATAGAGCGTGGGACGTTCGTCCTTTCCGGTGATGCGCTGGAAGCCGTTTTTTTCAAGCCTCTTCAGCCCGATTTCATAGGGATGGGCAACAATCAAAACTTTTCTGCTCATTTCCTTTTTCTATTTTGTCGGCGAAGATAGGCGATTTCCTTCATTTTTGCAAATTTTCGGCGTGGGAGTTGTGCAAAAATAGAAAAAGGAGTATTTTTGTGGGCAAAAAATCGAACGATGAAGACAATTGGCAATTTCCTTTGGTTCATATTAGGCGGTTTCCTGGTGGCCCTGATGTACTGGATTATCGGGTTCCTCTTTTGCATCACCATCATCGGCATTCCCTTTGGGGCGCAGTTGATGAAGTTCGGCACCTTTGCCCTATGGCCTTTTGGCCGGAAGGTGGAGGATGGAGAAAGCATGACGGGATGCCTGAACATCATTTTCAATGTTCTTTGGATTATTCTGGGCTGGTGGGAGATTGCTGCCACACATGCCGTGTTCGGCCTGATCTGTTGTGTCACCATCGTGGGCATTCCCTTCGGCATGCAGCACTTCAAGCTGGCTTGGCTGTCGCTGTTGCCGTTCGGTAAACGGATAGTGTAAAACTTCGTGCTTTTAACTCTTAATTCTTAACTAAAGTTGTTCTCTTCCTTATTATATTACTATCTTGGCGAGGAGGTGACAGCCTTCTCGACGGAGCGTGGGGCAGAGCTGCCCATCCCTGTGGTGCAGGCTCACCAGGTGCATGGTGACGAGATTGCCTATGTCGATTCCCCTCGGCTCACGCGCGAGGATTTGGAGGGGATTGATGCCCTGATTACCGATGTGCCAGGCGTTGCCATTGGGGCCCGCACGGCCGACTGCATTCCCGTCTTGCTTTACGACCCTGTCCATCGTGCCATTGCTGCCGTACATGCCGGATGGCGTGGGACCGTCCTGCACATCTCGGCAAAGGTGTTGCGCGAAATGGCATCGCGTTTCGGTACCGTTCCTGTGGATGTCCGCGCTGTTATCGGCCCAGGCATCGGCCCGGATAATTTCCAAGTAGGGGAGGAGGTGGTGGAGGCATTCCGCGAAGCCGGATTCTCTATGGAGCGGATTTATTCTTTTAATGGCCCACGTATTCCAGACACCATGCGAGGCGGACATCATATCGACCTTTGGGAGGCCAACCGCTGGCTGCTGATGAAAAGCGGGCTTCGGTATGCCAACATTCATATCGCCGGCATTTGTACGTATGCCATGAACGACAGGTTCTACTCGGCGCGTCGCGAGGGCATCCATTGCCCGCGCATCATCTCTGCCATTCGGATGAATCCCTAATCGCCAACCCCGTATGCACATCGTCCTGGCTATCGACTCCTTCAAGGGATGTCTCACATCGTCGGAGGCCAACGCCGCTGCCCGTGAGGGCGTGCTGCGCGCTCTGCCTGAGGCTAAGGTGACGTCCATCCCTGTCAGCGATGGAGGCGAAGGCTGGCTGGAGGCGTTCCATGCGGCAAAGGGAGGAACGTATGTCGAGGCTACGGTCTGCGACCCATTGATGCGCCCCGTTCGCGCCTGTTATCTGATGCAGGGCGAGCAGGCCGTTATTGAGATGGCCCGTGCCAGCGGGTTGACGTTGCTTCGTCCTGAGGAGCGCAACCCGTTGCTGGCTACCAGTTATGGCACGGGACAACTCGTCGTTGATGCTGTCCGTCGGGGCTGTCGCGACATCCTCGTCGGCTTGGGAGGGAGTGCCACCAGCGATGCCGGCTGCGGCATGCTCCGTGCGCTGTGGGATGCCTTCGGTGAGGCACTGGAGCCCCTTTCGTCTGTGCGCTTCACGATTGCTACCGATGTGGATAACCCGCTTTGTGGTCCTGAAGGGGCGGCGCAGGTCTTCGGCCCGCAAAAGGGAGCCAGAGCTGACATGATTGAGGAATTAGACCGACGTGCCCAAGCCTTTGCAGCGGAATCCGCACAGCATATGGGCTACGACTGTTCGTGTGAGCCAGGAGCAGGAGCCGCAGGAGGTCTGGGATACGCCTTCATGCAATACCTTCATGCCCAGCGTCGTTCAGGCATAGAGCTACTGCTTGACGCTTTTGGCGCAGATGAGTTGTTTGCCCATGCCGACCTCGTCGTTACAGGCGAGGGGAAGGCCGACCGTCAGACGTTGCGAGGCAAAGCCCCTGCAGGCATCCTTCGCAGAGCCCAGCAACACTTTGTCCCCGTCACCCTCATAGCCGGACAAGTGGAAGACCGCGCGCAATTGCTCGAAGCCGGCTTTGCCCAAGTGGAGTGCATCCACCCCTCGGGCACCCCTCTCAAAGATGCCCTACGCCCCGATGTTGCTTGCAAAAACATCCGGTCTCTAACGGGAGTTATTGTACCAAACGGGTTGGGACAATAACAAACAACTGGGATTACATAATAATCCGATTGTATTACACTTCTAGACCCTTGCAGAAAGATAGGAAAGGAGTGGTTTTTCATAATATAATTTGATTTTTCGTACAGCATACGCTATCTTTGTCCCAACAATAAAATTACCATTATGAAAAAGGCGTTTTTATTCCTCGTTTGTGTTGTTTTCTCGTTGGAGAATTATGCCGATATTATCGGCCTGGAGCAGGCTCGTCAAAGGGCTGTAGCTTTTTTTGCAGACGGAAGGGCGAACAGTCCGAGCCGTGTAAGAAATAATAATAAGGAGAAGGAACTCTACCTTGAATTCGTTGAGCCAAGTAGCGCCTATTACGCATTTAACGTAGGCGAGGACGAAGGCTTTGTGCTCGTTAGTGGTGACGATATGACGGCTCCCATCCTCGGCTATGCCGATAGCGGCAGTTTCCACGCCGAGGCACTCGCTCCCGCCATGAAGACCATGCTGGACAACTTCGCCAGACGGGTGCAGCAGCGCCGTGCAAACGATATCGGCATTTCTTAACAGACGGGTTGGACGGCCGTCGAACCGCTATTGGGCGATAATGAATGGGGACAAAATGATCCTTTCTTCGGTCAGACGCCCGAAATAGACGGTGAGCATTGTGCCGTGGGCTGTGTGGCTACGGCAATGGCGATGATAATGAACTATTACAAGTGGCCCGAGAAGACATTGAAGCCCATCCCGACCTATACCACCGGTAGTGGGATGTCGCTGCCGGAACTACCCGTCACAACGTTCGAATGGGAGGCGATGAAATCGTCGTACAAGGTTGGCGAAACGGGGCCGGCGGTAGATGCCGTAGCAAAACTGATGCGCTATTGCGGCCAGGCAGTGGAAATGGGGTATGCCGTGGGTAATTCTGCCTCGTCAGGAATCTGCTCAAAGGAGCTGGTGGAGTATTTCGGCTACGACCCCCAAGTCTATGTCGCTAATCGTACGCTCTATACCACTCAGCAATGGGAATCGCTCATCTACGGTGAGCTTGCTGCGGGGCGCCCCGTGCTTTACGCGGGTCAGTCGGGCTTTGGCGTGGGGCACGAGTTCGTGTGCGACGGATATGACGGCGAAGGGTTCTTCCACATTAACTGGGGATGGGAAGGTTCTCGTACAGGATACTTTTTACTGTCGTTGTTGGACGATTGCGACCAGTATGCTACTGAAGGTGTTGTCAACTGGGGCGGCTATGCCAATGCACACATCAGGCTGATGCCCAACCGCGACGGAAGCACGAAGCCACTTTCTCCCACCCTTTCCCAGTCGCTGAGGGGCCTTACCCCTACATTCGGTTTGGCAACGATTACCTGCGACCGTAGCGGTACCAGTGCCGATGTCAGCTTCCCGCTTTACATGATGCTCTTCAACAACACATTGAGCGATGGCAGCAAATCGCCGGATTTGGTGTATGGCCTGGGGCTTTATCAAAAGGGCGAATGCATTAGCGTGCTGACGCAGACCGATGTGGCGATGGGCGACCCGTCTTTCGAGTGGAATCCCGAAGTAACCTTCGGCAAAGACCTGGTAACGGGACGCTATGCCATCAAGGCCATGTGGCGCTGCAAGGGCGATGGCGACGAATGGCGCCTGTTCCCCGAATCGAATGAGACGTACGTGCAGGCTTCGGTAGAAAAGGAAAAGATTACGCTGTCAATTCACGACCCGGACGACTGCGACTACACGGTAAGCGACGTCAGACACGATGGCACCCTTTACCAAAAGGGTTATCATCAGTTCTGGATCACGGCAACCAATCATGGTGAAAAAGGCACTATTCACTTCAATATGTACATCGATGATGAGATGATACACACCTCTAATGCGACTATCGACCCGGGCGAGACGAGTTCTTTCCTCTTTCACGACGTGTGGTTTGAGTCGCAGGAACTGGGCAAGCACGAACTCCGCCTATGTGCTGGCGGATACAACAGAGAAACCAATGTGGTGTGGAAAAAAGAGATTGAGATTGTTGACATCAAGTGCGATGTTGCCCTATCATCACTTGACTTCAACGCCGTTGCTCAAGAGAATGACTTTGGTTTCATTTGGAACATCATCGAAGGGGATCATCTGGAAGTCAAGCCCACACTCAAAAGCATTTCCACGGAAGTTTATGAAAACTATCTCCTCATTCAAATATACAAGAAACTGCGTCCTGAAAGTGATGAATTTGACTGGTACTGCGTAAGGCGCGAACATGCATTAGTCAGCGTGGCTGCAGGCGAAGAGAAGAGTATCGTGTTTGAATTCGACCATCTCGATGAGGGGACGTATATGATAGATGTTTACCATCAGATGCCTATCAATGGCATAGGTCGTTTCAGCGGCTTTGAAGAGAGAAGCGTTGACTCGAGAAGTTTTTTCAAGGTTGTTGACCACTACGTTCCCGTGAAATCGATTACGCTGAACGCCGAGACGCTTGAGATGAAGGTGGGCGAGTCGAGCAAGCTTACAGCCACCGTCCTTCCTGACGACGCGACTGCCAAGGGATTCAAGTGGACGTCGACGGATAAAGGAGTAGCCACTGTTGATGCAGAAGGTGTAGTTTGGGCAAATTCTGTAGGCAAGGCAGTAATTAAAGCCGAATCGTTGTCCAATCCCGTAGTTTCTGCCTCCTGTGAGGTGACGGTGGTTGATGATGATGGTATCCTTGTGTTGGAAACACGGGATATGCAGAACGTCCGTGCCATCTATGATATTACGGGAAGAAAGGTTGAGCACCTGCAGCATGGAATTTATATCTTATTGCTGGACGACGGCACAACGAACAAGGTGATTAAGAGTATTATGAGGTGAGGACAAGTATAAACGAAAGCCTTTTTTTACATTCCTATATCAAATTGGCGTCGGCTGAGCGGTTTGGTTTTTATCCCGTCACAAAGTGAGTAGAAATGAGCTTTGTTCCAACAGCGTGAGTTCGGTTTAGAGTTTGGTTTTATGTATTGGGCTTCGTAGAGGAAGAGTATAAGAATCGTTTACGGTGTGTTCCAGTTCCAGTTGTTCCAATTAAATTATGAAGGGTCTAAAACGCTCTCTTTCCCAATTATTTTTATATAATTAATTAATATATAATAATTTATTTATAAATATATACTAGGGGAGATTTTTGATATTTCAAAAAAATAATTGGAACAACTGGAACTGGAACGGAAAACTAATAATCCTTCTTTCTAAAGGGCAATAAAACAATAATATACGAAATCACAAAACTGCTACCCTGCGATGCCAAGGCTCGGCAAGGGGACAAAAACATATCAAAATCCAGCTCGTTCAAGCCGAAAAAGGCTGCAAAAACCGTTTTTTTCCGATCTCATTCCCCATTCTCGGCGCACACGCCAACGATGCAAAATATCAGTACCCCGACCTCAGATCGCCCATTCTTATAGGAAAATGGCGTAGGCAGAGCGGTTTTTTTACCAGCAGTTGCCCAAACAGAAGCTGATTCTACGACGGCAGAGGCTGATTCTATAACAACAACGTCTGATTCTACGGCAACAACGTTTGATTCTGTGGCGCCAACGTAGTGCGCTGTGGAATTAACGCACTACGTTGGCGGAATAGCGTACTGCGTTGACAGATTAACGCACTACGCGGAGGGGGAAACCTAAGAAAAAGAACATCACTCGTAATGGCGGAGGCGGACGTCGATGTGGTCGGCTTCCAGCTGAGCGGGTAGGGGAGTGACGTCGGTCTGGCCAAAGTGGTAGGGGAAGACGACTTTGGGACGGATGATGCGCGCCGCACGGACAAGCTGTTGGGGCGTCATAGTGTAGGGCTGATTGCAAGGCAGGAAGGCTACGTCGATGTCGTGAATGTCGGCCATCTCGGGAATGTCCTCGGTGTCGCCAGCGATATAGATGCGCAGGCCGTCGAGTGTAAGGATGTAGCCGTTATCGCGCCCCTGCGGATGGAACTGCGTGCGGCCTTCGGTGATGTTGTAGGCGGGCACGGCATCAAGGGTAAAGTCGTCGGCAAGCGTGAGATGGTCGCCGTTTGCCATCACCTCTCCCTGGTTGAGGATGTCGGCACAACGCTGGTTGGTAATCAGGCGTGTTTTCTCGTTTGTCAGCAGGCGAATGGCCTCTGCATCAAGATGGTCACGATGCTCGTGGGTGACGAGGATGTAGTCGGCCTTAGGCAGGGCGGCATAGTCGGTACGGCGCTCTCCCAACTGGCAGACAGGGTCAATCTCTATTTCAGTGCCATCGAAGTCGATGCGGATGCTGCCGTGCATGAGGGCGTGGAGACGCACGGCCTTGTCGCTCTTTGTGCGGAAGATATCCACTTCAGCTGTGCTTGCTGTCACGGGCTTTTTTGCTGCGCGCCAGGCCATGATGCCTCCTTTCAGGTTGGTGACCTCGAAGCCCTCGGCAGCAAGCTTCCCTGCGGCATCGGCTGAACGACGTCCGCTGCGGCAATAGACAAGGACAGGACGCGCGGCATCGAGCTGCTGCTTGGCTTTCGCAACGAACGTGCTGTCGTTGACATCAAGATTTACAGCCCCTTCAAGGTGGTCTTCGGCAAATTCTTCTGCCGTACGCACATCCACCAGCTGGACATCGGGGAGTTCTGTAAGGCTGGCAAAGGTGTCGACATCGGCGTCTTTGTAAGGGCGACTGCCACAGGCTGTGAGGGAGTTCAGGCCCAACAGGGCAACAAGCGATGGGAGGGCAATCCCCTTCCAACGGAGGCGGAGCTTTTTCATAATCGGTAATGTTTTTTTTCGTTTCTGTCGGCAAATATATGAAGTTTTTGCCGTATCTTTGCCGAAAAGAAGTAAAAAATCATGATTGACACAGAAAAAAACAGCAAGAAGCGCTTTCGGTTGACGTTGCTGCCTAGGATTCTCATTGCCATCGGACTGGGTATTGTCTGTTCGTTGTTCTTCCCTGAATGGGCTGTGCGGATATTTGTGACGGTAAACGGCATCTTCGGCAATTTCCTGGGGATGTTCATTCCGTTGCTCATCGTGGGATTGATTGCTCCTGGCATAGCCGATTTGGGACGCGGAGCCGGACGCCTGCTGCTCATCACGGCGTTGATTGCTTATGCCTCCACGGTACTCTCGGGGCTGTTTTCGTGGGCGACATGCTCGCTGGTGTATCCTTCGTTGATAGGCGGTTCGGCTCCTGCGCTTGCTGCCATCGACATGAGCGGGGGACTGACGCCTTATTTCTCCGTCGAGATGCCATCGTTCATCAATGTCACCACAGCCTTGGTGCTGGCGTTTGTCATCGGCTTGGGCATCATGGCTACGGGAGGCACGGCGCTGAAACGGGGCATGGAGGACTTCCGAGGCATTGTGACAACGGTTATCACCAAGGTCATCATCCCCTTCCTGCCGATTTACATCTTCGGCATCTTCCTGAAAATGGGGGCTGAAGGCAACGTGGCAGCCGTGATGGGTATGTTCATCAAGATAATCCTTATCATCATAGCCATGCATGTGACGGTACTGGTGCTGCAGTTCTGCATAGCGGGTGCCATCACACGGCGGAACCCCTTCAAGGCGCTCTGGACGATGATGCCGGCCTACGTGACGGCGCTGGGAACGTCGTCGAGTGCTGCCACGATACCTGTGACGCTGGCGCAGACGAAGAAGAACGGCGTCCTGCCCGACGTGGCGGATTTCACGGTCCCTCTGTGCGCTACCATCCACATGCCGTGCAGCATACTGAAGATTGTGGCGTGCTGCTATGCCATCTCGCTCAGCCTGGGCATGCCCGTTGACTTCCAGACGTATGCGGGGTTTGTGCTGATGTGCGGCATCACGATGGTGGCAGCCCCGGGCGTCCCCGGAGGGGCCATCATGGCGGCGTTGGGGCTTATCGGCTCGATGCTGGGCTTCGATGCGAGCATGCAGGGTATCGTCATCGCCATCTACATGGCCATCGACAGCTTCGGCACGGCTGGAAACGTCACAGGCGACGGAGCCATCGCCCTGATAATCGACAAAATAAGAGGGAAAGAGAAATAAGCTATTTCTCGAAGTGCTGATAGTCTTTGCTACTGCGCCAAGCGCCACCCCAACGGAAGCCGTGGGCGATGAATAGACGATAGCAAAGGTCTTGACGGTCAATCTTATAGTGGAAACTCTTGGCGCGATTGACATAGGGCCCGGCTGCTGCGGGGCTGACGATGGTCTTGCCGCGTGACTGCTTGACGTAGGGGTTGAAGAGGGGGTTGATGTCGATGGCCATGCCCCGGCTGTGTGCCGAGAGGGTCGTGGTGCCAGCCACGGTACGGAAGTTGAAGCACGAGCTGTTGTTGTCGGTCATGGAACGTTCGTCGTCGGCATCATATTCATCGATGAGTACCATGCGTTCGATGGGGTAGCGGGCATTATAAAGCGCTTCAAAGATTTCAAGCAAGTCGTTGCTAATGGCCTTGTTACACACCAGTTCTCCCCGGCAGACATTCCCATCGAGATCATAGTGGAGAACGCGCAGGTAGCGCAGGTCGCTGAGGGGAATGGTGCAGTCGTCCTTGTACGATTTGCCCTTCATCCGCGCAAACACAACGGAGTCGATAGGGGAGGAGGTGAAGCGCGCATCCCGTTCTTCGGCAAGGGTGAGAAGCGGAATCAGCAGGAGGAGAAAAGCGATGGACAAGTGTTTCATTTAGTAAAGCTTAATCCACTCGTAGCCGTTGCCCGAGGCGTCCATGTAGCGGATGAAGTCCTCCAGACGGATGTTGAGCGAGGCGCGATTGTCGTTGGGGTGGAAGGAGAGGTGGGTGTAGTTCTTCAGGTTCTCGTCGAGGAAGACATAGACATGATGGTCCACGTCGTTGACAAGGCCGAAGGGGCTGACAGAGCCGGGTTTCAGCCCGAGGTATTTCTCCATGCGCCACTCGGAGGCGAGGCTGAGCTTGCCCTGGCGGAGCAGATGCTCGAGGTCGTGGATGCCCATGTTGTGGTCGCATTGGAAGACAACCAGATAGTGCCTGTTTCCCTTGTGGTTGCGGAAGAAAAGGTTCTTGCAATGGGTGCCCGGCAGGTCGCCCCAATAGGGACGCCCGTCTTCGATGGTCGGCGTGGCAGGGTGCTCGGTATAGGTGTAGCCGATGCTCAGCTCCGCGAGGCGCTCATATACCTGTGACTGGCCGACGGATGGAGCGGCGAGGGGAGTCGAGCTTGCTGGGTTGTCCGCGTCGGGACGGACGGAGGCAGGGCCAATCATCAGATGGAGAGGACGGTAAGGACATTAATCAGTTCGCGGTCGATGGGCTTATTGATCTTGATGGCCCGCTCGATGGGGACATAGACAATCTGGTCGTTCTTGACGCCGATCATCACGTTGCGCTGGCCCTCTTTGAGTGCCTCAATGGCAGCCACGCCCAGTCGTGAGGCCAGTATGCGGTCGTGAGCCGTAGGCGTTCCTCCACGCTGAAGGTGTCCGAGGATGGTGACGCGCACGTCGTACTGCGGGTATTCCTTGCGGACGCGCTCCGCATAGTGCATGGCGCCTCCGTCCTTCTCGGAGACGATGACGATACTGCTATTCTTGCTTTTGCGGATGCCGCGCCCGATGAACTGTGCCAGCTGGTCGATGTCGGTATCGTCCTCAGGAATAATGGCAGCCTCGGCTCCTGCGGCAATGGCGCTATTCTGGGCGAGGAAGCCGGCATCACGCCCCATGACCTCGACGAAGAAGATGCGGTCGTGCGAGGTGGCTGTGTCGCGTATCTTGTCCACGCAGTCCATGATGGTGTTGAGGGCCGTGTCGTAGCCGATGGTGCTGTCGGTACCATAGAGGTCGTTGTCGATGGTTCCCGGCAGGCCGATGCAAGGCACGTCGTACTCGCGCGCAAAGGCCTGTGCGCCAGCCAAGGAGCCGTTTCCGCCGATGACGATGAGCGCGTCGATGCCGTGGGAGCGCATGTTGGCATGGGCTTTCTTCCGGCCCTCGGGGGTCATGAACTCCTTGCTGCGGGCGGTCTTGAGGATGGTGCCTCCACGCTGGATGGTATTGCTGACGCTCTCGGTGGTGAAGTCCTTGATCTCGTTGTTGATAAGGCCCTCATAGCCTCGGTAGATGGCCTTGACTTTCCAGCCGTTGGAGATGGCTGCGCGGGTTACCGCACGAATAGCTGCATTCATGCCTGGGGCATCGCCTCCGGAGGTGAGCACGCCGATGGTCTTGATCTCTTTCATAATGGTTTATGGTTTAATGTCTAATGTCAGTTTATCAGCACCTTCTGTGGCTGAAACCACTACGGTTGCATCGGGAGCGGGGGCCTGTTCGATGAGCAGCTCGGAGAGCTCGTCCTCCAGGTAGTTCTGCACGGCACGCTTCAGGGGACGTGCCCCAAACTGCGGGTCGTAGCCTTTGGTGGCCAGGAACTTGCGCGCCGACTCCTCGACCTCGACCTTCGTGCCCAGGGCGGCAATACGCTTCACCAGCTTGTCCACCTCGATATCGACTATCTGCTCGATGGCATTCTTGTCGAGCGGGTCGAAGGTGATGATTTCGTCGATACGATTGATAAACTCAGGCGAGAAGGTCCTGTTGAGGGCTTTCTGAATAACGCTGCGCGAGAGTTCCTTGTCGCTCACCTGTGACTGGGTGCTGAAACCAATGCCTCGTCCAAAGTCCTTCAACTGGCGCGAGCCCACATTGCTTGTCATGATTATCACGGTGTTGCGAAAATCTACCACACGTCCATAGCTGTCAGTAAGACGTCCCTCGTCGGTCACCTGCAAGAGGATGTTAAAGACATCGGGATGAGCTTTCTCAATCTCGTCGAGCAGGACGATGGAGTAGGGGCGACGACGCACACGTTCAGTCAGTTGTCCGCCCTCCTCATAGCCCACATAGCCCGGAGGGGCACCAATGAGCCGGCTGACGGTGAACTTCTCCATATACTCGCTCATGTCGATGCGGATGAGGGCTTCGGACGTGCCGAACATATAGGCTGCCAGTTCCTTGGCCAGCAAGGTCTTACCTACGCCTGTAGGACCAAGGAACATGAAGGTGCCGATGGGGTGGTTGGGGTCTTTCAGGCCCACACGGTTGCGCTGGATGGCTCGTACGAGCTTTTCAATGGCTGTCTGCTGGGCAATGACACACTTGTTCAGTTCAGCTTTCATGCCTTTCAGACGGATACCCTCAGCCTGAGCAATGCGCTGGACGGGGATGCCTGACATCATTGAGACAACCTCAGCAACTCTTTCCTCATCGATGGTAATACGTTCTTCATCACGATGTTCTTCTGTCCACTGCCGCGACATGGCATCGAGTTTCTCTTGTAGGCGTTTCTCCCTGTCACGCAGGTCAGCTGCTTCCTCAAATTTCTGGATTTTGACTGCCTCGTTTTTCTGTTGGGTGACTTCAGTCAATTCACGTTCCATCTCCTCCATCTCAGGCGAAGAGGTTACCTGGCTCAGATGAGCACGCGAGCCCACTTCATCCATCACATCAATGGCTTTGTCAGGGAAAGAACGGTCTGTAATGTAGCGTTCTGACAACTTCACACAAGCTTCCAGAGCCTCGTCTGTGTAGCGCACATTGTGGTGCTCCTCATAACGGTCGTGAATGTTGCGAAGTATCTGTATGGTCTCATCGACAGTGGTTTGCTCCACGAGAACCTTTTGGAAACGGCGTTCAAGGGCCCCATCCTTCTCGATGCTGTTGCGGTACTCATTCAAGGTGGTTGCTCCTATGCACTTGATCTCGCCCCGTGCAAGGGCAGGCTTGAGCAGGTTGGCGGCATCCATGCTTCCCGAGGCATTTCCAGCTCCCACGATGTTGTGGATTTCATCAATGAAGAGGATGATGTTGGGATTGTTCTTCAACTCGTTGATGATAGCGCGAATACGCTCCTCGAATTGTCCGCGGTACTTGGTACCGGCCACGACGGCACCCATGTCGAGCGAGACGACACGCTTGTCGTAGAGCATGCGGGACACACGGCGTGAGACGATGCGCATGGCAAGTCCCTCGACGATGGCCGACTTGCCGACACCCGGCTCGCCTATGAGCATGGGGTTGTTTTTCTTCCTCCGGCTGAGGATTTGTGCCAGACGTTCAATCTCTTTCTCACGTCCGATGACAGGGTCGAGCTTACCCTCAGCTGCTGCAGCAGTCATGTCAACGCTGAAGTTGTCAAGCACGGGGGTGTCATTATCTCCTTCAACCTCTGTGCGTGAGCTGGATGATGACTTGCGCGAGCTGCTGTCAGAACGAGGCGAGAAGAGAAGGTCGTCCTCATCATCTTCGTCATCATCATTGATGTTCTTGATTGACTCGTTCTTCTGACCTGCGCGTAGGTCCAGTTCCCGTCGCACACGATTGTAGTTGATGCCCATAAAGTGCAGGCATCGACATGGGATGTTCTCCTTCTGTTTCAACAGAGCTAACAGCAGATGCTGAGTGTCAGCTGTTTCCTCATGGTCAGCACGAGCCTCCAACTGAGCCAGTTTCATGATTTGGTTGGCAGTAGCATCGAGTGACATTTCGTCAGTCTTGTCAGCAATGGATGAGGAGGGCAGGGGAGTGTCCTGCTTCTCCTTGATGGAATCGAGCACAAAGCTGCGAAGCTGGTGCAGGTCCACGTGAATGGTCTCCAGAAGGAATGTGGCCTCGTTCAGGCCATCGCGAATCAGTCCCAGCAGCAGGTGCTCAGGAGCAATCATCTGGCTGCCCAGACGACGTGCTTCCTCTGCGCTATAGGCGAGGACTTCAACTATCTTGGTGGTGAATGGGTTGTTCATCAATTGTTTCCTAATGCAATACTTGTTTACTTCTTACACAGTTCTTACTGCAAACAGCGTGCCACAGGTGGGGCACAGGTTATTCCTGCGAGAATCCAATGGTCTCGACTGCTATCAGACGGTCATAGCGCGAGCCAAAGGGACGATGCCAGACATAGAGGGTGTACTCGTTCTCAGTCTCATAGAAACTGCCGTCAAAGGGTGTGCTTAACTTGCTGACTGGCTGGCTATTTTCCCCGTTTTTCACAAAGACATACTGATAGTCGTAAGCTCCCATCTTCAGCAGCACAGTTCCCTCGTAAGCTTTGGTGGCAGGGTTATAGGTCATGCGGTAGTCAGGCAGATAGTTATAGTCTGAAAAATAGCCCGTTACATACATCTCGCCACCTTCGCGAGGGTGGGGGACAGCAAGGGTGAAATGGGCAAAGAAGTAGTCAGCCTCCGTGTCGTTGTCCTCTGCCAAATTGTAACGCACAAGATAGCGCCCATTGTGGTCAGCATCAAAACTATAGGCCCTACGCTCACTATCTTCAAACAAAACTGCATGATAATAAGGGTCATAGAAGTCAATCTTATCCACGTGCTGCGAGCCATAGTGCATGTTGATGACTTCAAACCGGCGAAACTCGTTGTTACCCGGGAAAATGAGGTTGCGGTTGTGCACATACTCCAGCAGTCCTGGGCGTATGTAGGTGGGCTGGATGTCAGTGACAGTCATGTCTGGGCGGTTGTTCTGACACACCATCACCTTCAGTTCACGGTCAGGTCGCTCAATGGGATAGTCAGCATGATTGATGCTGAACGAGACCTGCTGATAGGTCACATGGGTATCGATGTCAGTATTGGAACTAACTACTGCTGAGACGTTTACCATAGGTTCCACCACTTTAAACCCAGCCTCTGCCACAATGGGGTGTCCCTTATAAGCGGGCTGCTGGCTCATGGGGTTGACATCTTCCTCATCGTCAAACACTTGCACACGATAGTTGCCCGATACCTTCAGCATGACATCGTCATTGGGGAAATCCACTGCATAATGAGTGTATAGAAACGTAGTATTCAGCGAGTTAAGGTAATACTCAATGGGTCTGTCGTTAAACCCCTCCATATACTCCGACTCACTGAGTTCCGAGGGTTTTCCATCAGCATCGCAATGTATCAGGTGGCAGCAGAGACGGTGATACTCATGCGAAAAATAGTCAAATGAGAGGGTTACAAAGTCATCGCTACCGAGTTCAATCACAGCAGGTTGCATCCAGTCGTCGTTGACAATGGTCTGCAGCGTGTGCACCAGTGGTGAGTACATACGGTTGGTCTGGGATGCAGCCACCGCAGCGCATCCTATATTAATAAGGAGAAAGAGTTTCCAACAATGCTTCATACAACCATTAGACACACGTCGCCTGCCATTCGTTTAATTCATCATCAACTTTTAGCCTCTCAAATCACGTGCAAAGATAATGCTTTTTTGCCGTTTTTCCTCAGGTGGCACTTGTTTTTTTGGTCTCTATCGGTTTGATTTCTTCAGCAGGCGTACGAGTCCCATCCCGTTAGTCTGCACCAGGAGGGCATTGCCATAGGGTACACAATCCTCAAATTCAGCAGGCACTTGCTGTTGAAAGTCATAGATACCGTCAAGGCGTTTCTTGCGTAAGTTCCAGACATAGAGTATGCTGGGTTGTTCCTTCGTGCCAAGTCCCACGGGGATGAGCATCCAGTCCTTGATGACACAGGCTCCCTGACCAATCTGCTGTGAGGGGAAACGCGTGTCAAGGTCCTGGATACAATAGTTGTCAATGGCATCCTCAGGTTTCAAGTGGACCACAGCACCCTCACTAAGGCGGGGAAGAGGGAAGGTCATCATGCGCCAGCGGTTGCCCTGGGCAAGATTCTCAAGGGTGTTTCCATAGCCAATGAGCTGGTTATGGCGATGATCTACAACCCATTGCAATGCATAGCCAAACAGTCCTTCAGGGTCGTCCAGCACAATGGTCTGCACAAGCTGAGGGTCGTCGTCAGGCATGATGCGCTCCACAAAGCACACATCCTTAAGGCCTTCATAACGTTGGCGCGAGCACTGTGAGACATACAGCACAGGCAACAAGTCACCCTGGTCAAAGCGTTCGTTGCCAAAGTCAGCCACATTGGCGTGATTGGCAGTGTGATGACTGGCGAGGGGGAACTGTCGAAGGGGTTTCAGACCATTTTCCGTGAGGTGATAGAGCGTTGCCAGCCCAGTGTTCTGCAGGCTCACAAGGTAGTCACCCCATATGCTCATGCCCTGATAGCCCTGCTTGGGGAATCCCTCCAGCGTACCCACTTGCTGGATGTGATCGGTGGTGAGCTCCACACAGCGCACGTTGCTGCAACTTGCTGACAACAGGACGATTGTCACAGCCATAATGATCAGTAACGAACGATTCTTCATGCTTGAAAAGGTTTTTCGGTTTAACGTGACAAAGATACGACTGTTCTGTGTTTTTTCCATCTATCTGCTTGTAAAAATCGCAGTGAGTCCTTATTTTTGCTGTAAAACTGAAGCCATGCGAGCGAGAGAAACATCAATCATGTCCCTACATTCAGCCCCCGCCCTTGTTTTACTATAATCGGCATTATGTTTAATTTTGATATTGCGTTTTCTCCCCTGCTGTTGACTTTCCTTAAATATATAGTATTACTCAGACTATAGATGCTTTCTATGCTGTAGCCCATTGGTCTGAGCGCGCGACGCACTGCGCTGTAAAAGCAACGTTTGATAAAAACTAACACACTTTTTTGAGACACGATAGAAAACGTGTCTCAAAACGAATGGTGTAATCTATTTTGCCGTTTTCAAGCCCCTCCCGAAAGAGGGGCTTTTTTAGTTTGGCTTTTGCTCTGCGAGGATGGCAAGAGCCTTGTCAAGGACCGTGGTGTCATCAATGCAGACCAGTCCCCCGTCAGGACCTGGCTCAAGGTGGATGCCCACACTCTCACCCAGACTGAAGTTTTGGCCACCGAAGAAGTTGCGCACAGTCTCAACGGTCATGTCAAGCTCATCAGCAATGCGATGCATACTGCCCTCAGGAAGAGAGTCCTTGATGGAACGGAGTTCGTTGAAAGTCATTATCTTGCTCATATATCTAAAGGATTTAATTGATATTCAGTATTTAATGATGGATTATAGGAAACTGCGGCTCACGTAGATGAAGGCGAAGAAGATGATGAAGAGATACGTGAGGTACATGGTGAGACGGATAGAGAGGATATCCTCCTTCAGGTAGCCCGAGACTGTGTAGAAGTCGGTGACTTTCTGTGTAGTATATCTCAGCTTACGGGTCAGCAGCCTGTATATCAAGTACATCAGTGCACCCACTGCCATACCAAACAAGGCCCCACAGAGCACATCGCCAGGATAGTGGACACCTAGATAAATGCGTGATATGGCGTTGATTGATGCCCACACGAGCATGGTGATGGTGAACCCGCTGTGGCGGATGAGCAGCGTGAAGAACATGAAGAGCCCGAAGCAGTTGGCAGCATGGGACGAGAAGAATCCATAGAGCCCTGAGCGCGCACCGTTCACAATGTCAATCTTATCAAGCAGTGCGGGGTCCTGACAGGGACGCAAACGGCAACACAATGGTTTGATGACACCTGAGCTGACACGGTCGCAGATGAACACCGTCAGGGCAACCATCAGCAGGAGGATGAAGAACTGACGTAACTTGTTGTTTTTGAACACCACCAGCAGCACCACAAACGCCAGTGGAATCCACACCCACGTGCTGGTGAAGATCCGCATGAAACCGTCCATGTAGAGCGAGTCGCTCCCATTGAGGGCAAGCATCAGGCGCTGGTCAAAAGCTATCAGGTCGTTTAACATTTTATTTAACTAAATCGTTTATTAACAAAAACTTCTGGAGACAACAACTTTATATCACCTCCAGCGATTTGGCCTCTATCCAGCCCACGTTGCCATCCTCAAGTTCAATCTCTTTCCAGGCTGTCATGGCATTGTCCTTGATGGTCACCTTACGTCCCTCGTGGAGCACGAAAAGCTCTGTCCCCGTGGCACTTGGTGTACTTCTGACCACCACGCTCGGATCCATCACAATGGCTGTATCGCGCACTGTGAGGCGTTTTTTCTGACTGAAACCGATGCCATTGGCACACATCGAGAGCACCAGGAAGAGGCATGCAAAGATGAAGAACAGCTTCTTCACTCCCCTCTTACGCCCGAAAATAAAGACGGCCAACGAACAGATAAACAGCAGGAAAGTCACAATGGCCACCCATGCCCAGGTGTTGATGGGCAGCATGTTGGCAAAATCGTGGAACCAGCGGACAAAGAAGATTTCCATCTTCTCTGACACACGGTCAATGGTCTTACTGCGAGCCAAGTCAAGGTTGAAACGGATGTCTTTGTTGGATGGATCAAGACGCAGGGCACGCTCGTAGTTAAGGATGGCATGTGCCATGTCCTCCTCTTTATAATAGGCATTACCCAGGTTGTAATGGAGTGCAGCCGACTCTCCCTCGGTGAGCAGACGCTCATAGAGATCAACAGCCGTAGCATAGTCACCCGCTGAATAGGCACTGTCAGCCAATGCCTTTGACAGCTCAGTGTGGGTGCTGTCAGCCCCAAAACTGAACGACTGGGCAGATAGTGTGTCGCCCTCCTGGGCAAACAATGGCAGTGCAAACAGCAGGATGAGTGAGAACGCTGCGCTGTGGGTAGGATTATGTCTTTTCATTTTCATCGTAACACTTTAATTATTAACTGAAAAGGTCAGCTTTTAACTATCTTGATGTTATTCTCCAACTTGTCCATCAGGTTGACCGTGCGGTCATAGATGTCTTGTACCTTAATGCCCGAGATGGCAGGAGCATAACGAGCAAACTCACAGTCACTCAGCAAGGTGGTGAATTCGTTGATGGTAGCCTCAGGCACATTGCGCACAGCAAGCTCCGAAGCAATGTTATCCTTTGACAGACTGGCCACAGGGATACCCAACTTATCGCTGGTGTAACCCCACAACGCCTTCAGTACCTCGTCGTAGAAGGCTGCCTCTTCCCCACCCGACATCAGTTTCTTGGCTTGTTTTAGGCGTTTCGAAGCTACCTTGTTGGCTTTCTTTGTCTTCACCTTGGCGATGTTGGCATTTTCAATGGCTTTCTTACGCCAGACAATTACTGCCAGCAACAACAGCAGCACTGGGACGAGATAGCACAACCAGTAGCGTGTGGAGCCCAGGAACTGATTGCCACGGATCTGTGGACGCACCTCTTTCAGGTTGATGTAGCGGATGTCCTCACCCAGCAGACGGAGGTCTTCCTTGTTGACATAGCCCGAGGTGACAGCTGTGGTAGAACCGTTTCCACGATTGACTTTCAGTGTATATGGGTTAGTGGTCAACGTCTTATAAGCCTTGGTCTTAGTGTCGAAGTACGAGAACTCAAAGCCAGGAATCTGATACTCTCCAGCATGACGCGGAATGGCCAGATATTCAATGACTTTATTACCCGACAGACCGCCTGTCTTTAGTTTGAAATTGTTCTCTACTTTTGGGTCATAGACTTCAAAATCAGTGGGGAAGTTGAGCTCAGGGGTCTTCAGGAGCTTCATGTTACCCGTTCCTGAGATGACCAGTCGCACGGTGACAGCCTCGTTCTCTTTCAGCTCCTGCGTGCTGATGTCAGACGAAATGCTGAAGTCACCCACTCCACCATAGTACGATGCTGGACGACCTGCTGGCAAGGGACTTACCTCGATGGTCAGCTTGGGTGTGCGCAGTGTCTTCTGTACTTTTGTGTAGCTGCTGCCACCATTGAAGAAGATGTCAAACGGGTCAGCTGTACGCACCTGCTGGAGGATGGTTCCTTCGTAAGCAACCGAGGGAATCTCCAGTGTGCCCGATTGTTGGGGAAAGAGCACAAACTGACGCCAGACCAGCGTCTTATAGTTGCGTCCGCGATAGTGCTCAAGGGTAAACTCCTTGTTAGCAGGCAAGTCAACCTCCTGCATGTGGAAGCCCTTGAGATCGGGCATCTTACCATTGAGCTCTGTCAGATTGACGGTGGTATAGACCTTGTAAGTGAGCAGAATAGCCTCTTGTTCATAGACCTTTGTCTTGTTAGCCGAAGCCACCAGGAAGATGTCACTGTCACTGATTTGCCCATTACTCGACGAGGCAGCTGCTCCACTGCCACTCTGTGAGCGTCCCTGACTGGATGAACTGCTTGAAGATGTGCCACTTCCCTGACCTGAAGAAGGCTCATCGGGAGGAAGCACCTTAATCTTAACGCTTTTCGACTCAAGCTTTTCATTCCCAGCGACAATGGTGGCAGGGGGAATTGTGTATGTGCCCTCTTTGTTGCCTCGCATCACATAAGTGTAAGTGATAGACGAGCTTGTCTTGCCGTTCACCATGGAGAATTGTGAGGAACGGCTTGGACCCATCAGCACATCGAAGTCAGTAACATTCCCAAGCCGGAAATCCTTTACCTTCTGCGTATTTATGGTGTATGCCACCTGAAATTGACTACCCTGCACTACCGTGCTGGGTGCCTGAACCGTAAAACTCAAGTCATCGGCATGTACCCCTACTGTTGTCAGTAGGAGCAGCGCGATAATCAACGTGGGTTTTATTCTCTCTGTATTCATAGTTCAATCATGTGTTTACCAGTCTTTTTCCAACTTACGGTTTTTCTGATTCTCAATCTTCTGCGCCTTTTCCTGCAGGTCTTTCTCATCTTGCATCAATGCCTGCAGAATCTGCTCGGCATTCTCTTTCGAAATGTCACGCTCCTGTTCCTGCTGTTGTTGTTGCTGCTCCTGTTGCTGATCCTGCTGTTGCTGTTGATCATTCTCGCTACTCTGCTGTTCTTGCTGTTGATCTTGTTGATTCTGATTGTTACCAGGAGGAACGGCGTTGTAAATAGCCTTGGCCTTAGCCAGGTTAAAGCGCGTCTCATGATCGGCAGGATTCGCTCTTAGTGCCTCCTTATAGGCATTGATACAGGCGGCATACGTCTCCTTGATACCTTGCTGACGACTGTTCATCTCGAAAAGCCCACGCAGGTAGAGCGTGTTGCCAATGTTGTGATTGACAGCTGCCTTCACCATAGGGTTAGTCTCATTTGCCACAGAAGCTGTGTAGAGGTCTATAATCTCCTGACAGACCTCGCCAAACTGCTGATTAGGAACGCTGTCAGTCAGCAGATGGCTGTAGAGCGTGTTGGCAAGGTTGTACTTTGCATCATCGTAAGCCACGTTCAAGTCCATAGCCTTGCGATACTTGATTTCTGCTTTGTGCCAAAGACTATCGTTATAGGCACGATTGCCACTACGGACATAGCTTCTGTCCGTTCGCTTCTGTGCTTCCACAGGCTGGGAAACGACACAAAGCAATAAGGCTAAAAGCCAGAAATATGGAACGTTATGCCTTTTCATCTCGAAACAGTTTAATGTTCTTAAACAATGGGTTTTTCCTCAGAAGGATAATCATCTCAAGCGCCAAGAGGATGAGTGCTATCCATGCCAGCACCTGGAACTGCTCGTCGAAATCTGAATAGACGGTGGTTTCCAGGTCAGCCTTTGCGAGCTTGTCAATCTCTTTCTGCAAAAGCTTCTGGGCAGCATTGGTGTTATCCACGCGGATGTAGGCACCTCCGCCAGCCTTGGCAATCTCCTGACACATCTGCTCGTTCAGGCGCGTCACAATGACATTACCCTCCTTGTCTTTACGATAGTCATTGGCTTTGTCACCTGGGATGGGCGAACCCTCTGGTGAGCCTACACCAAGCACATAGACCATCATGCCCTTCTCAGCAGCAGCCTTGGCAGCCTCCTCTGCCCCACCCTCGTGGTTCTCACCATCGGTAATGATGATGATGGCACGACCCACATCCTCACGAGGCGTGAAACTGCGTGTGGCCATGTTAATAGCAGCACGAATGTCTGTACCCTGTGTAGTAATAAGGTTGGGTTGGATAGTCTCAAGGAACATCTTAGCTGAAATGAAGTCGCTGGTGATAGGCAACTGGATGAACGCCTCACCTGCAAACACTATCAGTCCGATTTTGTCGTCCTGCATCTCATCGACCAGCTTCGAAATGATTTTCTTTGACTTCTCCAAACGGCTTGGAGCAACATCCTGAGCCAACATAGAGTTGGAAATATCAAGGGCTATCACGGCCTCAATGCCCTGGCGCTTGATAGTTTCCATCTTCGTGCCGAACTGTGGACGTGCTGCCACCAGAATGAGGAAGAAAAGTGCCGCAAAGGTAAGCCAGAACTTCAGGTTATAGCGTGCTGACGATGCCTCGGGCATCATCTCCTTCAGCAGCTCAGGGTCACCATAGGCTTTCAGATTGCGCTTCCTGCGGATGTTTGACACAATGAACAGGATGACCAGCACCGGAAGGGCTATCAAAAAGAAGAGGTATGTGGGATTTTCAAATCTAAACATAGCTAAACATCTAATTCATAGTTCCTACTATCATGGAATACGTCGCAACAGGGTCAAACGGAGAAGTAACTCCAGCAGAATACAAAGCATAGCCGCCAGTGCAAAGGGCATGAATTCCTCGTTCTTACGGCTAAAATCCTTCACATTAAGTTTCGTTTTCTCAAGTTTATCAATCTCCTCATAGACCTCTTTCAGCTTGCTGTTACTGGTGGCACGATAGTACTGTCCATCAGCTGTCTGGGCAATTTGCTGCAAGGTGTTCTCATCAATTTCCACGGGAATGTTCTGATAGATAGTCCTTCCGTAAGCTTGAATAGGATAAGGCGCTGTGCCATTCGTACCTACGCCAATGGTATAGACACGGATGCCGAAGGTCTTGGCTATCTCAGCTGCTGTCAAGGGAGAAATCTCACCTCGGTTGTTCGAGCCGTCAGTCAGCAGGATGATAACCTTAGACTTAGCCTGACTGTCCTTCAAGCGGGTAACAGCATTCGCAATACCATCGCCAATGGCAGTACCATCCATGATTGTGCCGTTCTGAACCATATCGCACGAGACATTGTTGAAGATGTTCAGGAGCACTGCATGGTCCGTCGTGAGCGGGCTCTGCGTGAAGCTCTGTCCTGCAAATATAGTCAGACCAATATTGTCATTAGGCCGCCCGTTGATGAAGTCAGCCGCCACCTGTTTAGCAGCTTCCAAGCGATTAGGCTTGAGGTCTTCAGCCAGCATACTGGTGGAGATATCCACTGCCATCATAATGTCGATGCCCTCGACCTCACTCCGTTGCCAGCTGTGGGTGGATTGTGGACGAGCAAGCACGATGATGAGCAGCACCAATCCTGCTACACGAAGCAGGAAAGGCAGGTGACGCAGCCACGTCAAAGGACTCTTCGGCAGCTTGTCATACATGGAAGTAGTCGAGACCTGCATGGAGGGCTCGCTACGGTCATTACGAAGCAGATACCAAATGACGTAAGCTGCCAGAGGAAGCAGTAGTAGGAAGTATCCTGGATTTGCAAATGTCATGTCTTCTTCCTCCTATTAAATAAATAAGTAAATGAAGTTGGTCAGCACCCACGCCGCAATGAGCACACCCGCTATGCCAACCACAATGATACCTGCAAGCAACCAGCGCTTCTGCGTGATTGACATGCCCTTGACGACTTCAACGTATTCAATGACCTGCTCCTGACCTTCCACCTCCTCGGGCTTTGTCTTGTCAACAAAGTCAGTGACAACACCATAGTGGTGCATCTTCTCGTTCTCATAAGGTTGGAACTTGGCAAACTTGGCAAAGTCAGACGTGGTCAGCAGGTTCTTCACCTCGTCGTACTGCTCTGGGGTGACAATTTCCTGAATCTTTTCGAGCACTTCGCTGGAAGTCATCTCTGTGGCATTGATGCCAAAACGATTCTGGATATAGACACGAAGCGCATCTGTCAGTTCAGTGTAGTATGCCTTGGCATCCTCCTTTGCCCAACCCTTGTTCTCGTGGATCTCATCCAGCGACATTCCTGCCTGGATGTGCGCAGGAATCTTAGGCTCCAATGTCACCCTACGTAAAATGGGCTGATTCTTCACATAATGCCGCAGCAGATAGAGGAACACGAGCACTAACACGACGACGCCTATCAACCAATACAACAGAGGCTTCACCTCGCGGAACAGCAGTGGGGCTTTTCGTATGGGCTTGATACCACAGAATGTCAGGAGATACTTGTCATCAATGGTGTTGTTTTCAGGCAAAGCCTCTTCGAACATCCAGACTTTCAGTGCCAAGGCGTTGGAGCAATAGGTCATGCTGTCTGCCATCACCTCGAAGCTGTTGATGTGATAAAGACCTGGATTGAAGGAAGTAATGGTGATGTCCTGCCGCAACGTCATACGCTTTCCATCATTCAGGAGCGTTGTGTCAATGGCAGATTTATTAACCACCTCAATGTCTGCCGAAAGTGAATCCCTTATTTGTGGCATTATCACCTCTTCTAACGTAAACGAGAGTGTGTCAGCAATCTCTGGCATCACGATGGGCTGGTCCTTGTCGCATGTCACGCTCAAGTGTATGCAGGTTTGTTCGCCGATGAGCAGACCCAGGCTGTCAATCGTGGCTTCCACCTTGACGTTTGCCTGTCCCCATGCGGGTGTTAACCCTAATAGAGCAAGGGCAAGCAAGCCAGCAATCAGCTGATATTTACTATAATGCAAGAATTTCATGATTCTTCATTCTTCATTCACACTATACGCCTCGCTTAGCAAACAGCGCCAAGAGAGCTTTCACATAATCTTCATCCGTTCGTACGGAAATGCTGTCGACATTGCACTTCAGAAGCACCTCGTTGAGTCGCTGCTGGTGTTCAATCCACCATGCATGATGGAGGTTACGTACACGAGCAGAGGACGTGTCGATATACTGCGTGGCACCTGTCTCGGCATCCTTTACCTTCATCAGCCCCACGTTGGGAAGTTCCTCCACCCTACGGTCATAGACCTGAATAGCCACCACATCGTGTTTGCGATTGGCTATAGTCAGGGCATCTTTCATGTCGTGACTATCTATGAAGTCGCTCATCAGGAAGCACGTACAGCGCTTCTTAATGGCATTAGTCAGGTATTCCAGAGGCACACTGATGTCTGTCATACGACTCTCGGCCTGAAAACCGAGCAGTTCACGGATAATGTAGAGGATGTGCTTCCGTCCTTTCTGAGGCGGGATAAACCGCTCCACCTTGTCCGTAAAGAAGATGACGCCAATCTTATCGTTGTTTTGGATAGCTGAAAAAGCCAATGTCGCAGCAATCTCGGTCACCATGTCCTTTTTATACTGCACAGCCGTACCGAAATCGAGGCTTTGCGACATGTCAACAAGCAGCATCACCGTCAGTTCGCGCTCCTCCTCATAGACCTTCACGTAGGGGTGGTTGAAACGCGCTGTGACGTTCCAGTCAATGTCGCGGACATCATCGCCGTACTGATATTCACGCACTTCAGAGAAGGCCATACCACGTCCCTTGAAGGCCGTGTGGTACTGCCCGGCAAACAAGTTGTTAGACAGTCCTCGCGCTTTTATCTCTATCTTGCGTACTTTTTCTATCAGTTCGTTTGCATCCATGTCATCAGGGCACTTCTACCTTGTTGAGAATCTTACTGACGATTTCCTCGGCTGTAATATTGCTTGCTTCAGCCTCGTAAGAGAGTCCGATACGATGACGCAGCACGTCGTGGGCAACAGCACGGACATCCTCAGGCACGACATAGCCGCGACGCTTGATGAAGGCATAGGCACGTGCTGCCAGAGCTAGATTGATAGAGGCACGCGGAGAGCCGCCAAACGAAATCATGTTCTTCAGTTCCTTTAAGTCATACTTATCGGGATAGCGTGTAGCAAACACGATGTCTGCAATATACTGCTCAATCTTCTCGTCAATATAAACCTCGCGGACAATGTTGCGTGCTGCAAGAATCTCCTCAGCCTTCATGATGGGCTTCACGTCCATCGATTCTCCGCTGATGTTTTGACGGATGATTTTCTTCTCCTCGTCATGTTTCGGATAGTCAATCACCACCTTCATCATGAAACGGTCCACCTGTGCCTCAGGCAGCGGATAGGTGCCCTCCTGCTCAATGGGGTTCTGCGTGGCCATTACGAGGAAAGGCTCAGGCAGTTTGTAGGTCTCCTTGCCGATGGTTACCTGACGCTCCTGCATAGCCTCAAGCAAGGCACTCTGCACTTTAGCGGGAGCACGGTTTATTTCGTCAGCCAGCACGAAGTTGGCAAACACAGGACCTTTGTTGGGAATGAAGGTCTCGTCCTTCTGGCTATAAATCATGGTACCTGTGACATCGGCAGGCAGCAAGTCAGGAGTAAACTGGATACGGCTGTACTTAGCATCAATAAGTGAGGCAAGTGTTTTAATGGCGAGGGTTTTAGCCAATCCAGGGACACCCTCGAGCAACACATGTCCATCAGAAAGAAGCCCGATGAGCAACGACTCAACAAGGTGTTTTTGCCCGACAATCACCTGATCCATTCCAGCAACCAGATTGGTTACGAATGCACTCTGTTTTTCAATCTTTTCGTTTAATTCACGAATGTCAATTGTTGTGGTCATGTTTTTCGTTTTTATGATTTATTTTTCGTTTTTCTATTTGATTTCGCTTTCGTTTGGGGGTCAAAATTACTACGTTATCGTGTGAAATGGGTATAATTATTATTAAAAAACCTTTTTTCGCTATTCTTTGGCCTTCAATTTAGGGATTTTGATGGTGTTTCCGACAACGATACTATTAGGATTTTTCATCGCGTTATATTTCACGATGTAGGGCCACAGACGTTTGTCGCCGTAGTATTTCTGTGCGAGCCGAACAATGGTTTCGTCCACTTGAAGGGTGTGGGTGGCCAGTGTACCCTCAATTGTATGTCCCAATGTGTCGGCAAAAGTGATGTCCTTAAGGTTTTTTTCCAGCGGATTTCCAGCTGGAGCAGTCACTTTAGGTTTTGTCTGGGGGACTTCATTCTTGGGCTCAGCCTCAGTGGTTTTAGGTGTTTCCTTGGGTTCCACTTTTTGAGGTTCTTCCTTGACCTCCTCTGTAGTCTCAGCTTTCACTTCTTCTTTCGATTCGTCTTTCAACTCCCCTTTCAGCTCTTCAACCGCTTCTGATGCCTCGTCTGAGGACTCTGCAAGCTCCGTTTCAAGTTCTTCATTCACTTCTTCATCTGATACTTCGCTTTCCTTCTGCTTGCGCTCTGGAAAGGTAACATTGATTTTCTTCGAAGCTTTTGCGTCGTCATCAAACGTAATGGCTTCCACCCTTATTTTATCCTTTTCCGATGAGTTGATGGAAAACTTCGGCTTAGAAAAACCTTTACCAAAGAAAAGATAGATGAAGAGACACAGAGTAATCAGTACCAGCAGCAGAATGGGCAGCCAATATTTCCATGACTTGCGAGGTTTATTTTCAGCTACAACAGCTTGCTTGGGCACCTCTGTTTGTTCTGGAGTAGCCGACGGCTCTTGAATCTCTTGCTTTTCTGGAGTTTCAGGGGTAGTTAGAGGCTCTGGTTCCTCCTCGATTTCAGGCAATGACTCCATTTCGGTTTCTTCAGCTACAGGTTCTTCCGTTATTTCAGAATCGGCAGAAGCCTCAGGAACTGCTAGAGTATCTGTAATATCTTTTGTTTCTTCCGTCACCTCAGGCACTACCGCCATAGGAGTCTCTGACGTCTGCTCTGCAGCATCAGTATTTAGGAACGCAGCAGGCTGCGCACTCTCTTCTACTGGTTGTATTATTTCTGTAATTGGCAGCGTTACCTCTTCAACAGGCTGCTCTTTGACCTCAACGGTTTCTTCGATTTCAGTGAGTTGTTCTGTCACCTCCACAGGCTCGTCGTCCAATTGGAAATCATCGTTCAGTTCTGTTGTCTCAAATTGCGAGAATGGCCTGTTGATGTACTCTTTTAGCGATGTTTCGGGCAAAAATGCCACCTTTCGATAGCCTTTAATGACAATTCGTTCGCCCGTGTTGACATCCACGCTCTCCCTGTCCTTGATGGCGGCAAACTTGAATGTCCCCCACCCTTTTATTTTGACAATGCCGTCCTTGTCAAGTCCATCGATGATAACGTCGAAGAATGTGCGCACAAAGGTGTCGGCCGACGAAATGGAAATGCCACGCTTTTCAGCCAGCTCTTCCGTAAGGTTCATTGCGGTTATTTTCTTTTCCATCGTCCCTGCCTCCTAATCGTTAACGGTCTCATCTTCATTGTCGTCAGGAATCTCTGCAAAATCGCCAGACTCATTGAATTTCTCCTTCAGCAAGGCACTCTGCCTATAAGCAAGCATCAGTTTTGGGGGAATCAGATAGCGTTTGCCTGAGATAGGATTCACGGAGATGCGCTCCATTTTCTTCTTCACTTCGAACGTTCCGAAGCTATAGACCGTCACTGTATCATTCTCTTCCAAATGGCTTTTCAGTAGAGTCTCAAGGTCTTCAACGAGGGAAGCTGTCGAAGACATTGTGCGACCTGTCCGTTTTGCCAATTCAGTGATAAACTCTTTATTGTTCATGTTGTCAGATAGTTTTTGCATAGAGGTCAAACTCATCTGCGTCAGTAATAACGACGTCATAGAATTGACCTGCAATCAGTTTTTGGGCTGTTTTTTCAATCAACACTTCAGGGTCAACCTCGGGCGAATCATACTCAGTGCGTCCGATGTAATAGTCCCCTTCCTCCCTGTCGACAATGATGCGTAGCGTGCGTCCAATCATCGATTGACTGATTTCCGTAGCAATCTCCTGTTGAATGGCCATCAGCTCATCCAGACGTTGCTGTTTGACGTCAAAGGGAATATCATCTTCGTAGTTATCAGCCGCATAGGTTCCCTCTTCCTCGCTATAGGCAAAGGCTCCCATACGTTCAAACCGAGCTTTTTTGACAAAGGCCTTCAACTGCTCGAAGTCCTCGTCTGTTTCACCTGGGAAACCCACCATCAGCGTCGTGCGAAGGAAGATGCCTGGCACTTCACGACGCAAGGTCTCAAGCAGTTGATAGGTTTCATCCGCTGAGATATGACGACGCATCCGTTCCAGCACAGGGTTGCTGATGTGCTGCAAGGCAATGTCGAGATACTTGCAGACATTAGGCCTCTCGCGCATCACACGCAACAGATCGTAGGGGAAGTTCGTCGGATAGGCGTAGTGCAGCCTAAGCCACTCCACGCCAGGAACATCGGCAATCCGTTCCGTCAGTTCGGCGATGCTTACCTTATGGTAGAGGTCTAACCCGTAGTAGGTCAAATCCTGCGCAATAAGCTGGATTTCTTTCACTCCCTGACTCACAAGCCAGCGTACCTCGTCCAGAATTTCCTCTATCGGACGCGACACGTGATGCCCTGTAATGATGGGAATAGCGCAATAGGCACACATCCGATTGCAGCCCTCGCCAATCTTCACATACGCATAGTGCGATGGTGTCGTTATCACGCGTTGGATTAGACTTGGAGCTTGATCGGCTTTGCTTTTTCTCAGTTCCTCCACCAGCCCTGTCCAGTTGAACTTACCGAAATAGCGGTCCACCTCTGGGATTTCAGCGCTGAGTTCCTTTAAGAAACGTTCCGATAGGCAACCCATCACATAAACCTTTCCCACGTGACGTTGCGCCTTTTGCTCACACACCTCAAGTATCATGTTCACAGACTCTTCCTTGGCATCGCCGATGAATCCGCAGGTATTGATGACAACAATTTCGCCCCTGACCTTGTCTGGATTGTGACAAACCGTATAGCCTAACGCCTCTAACTGCTTCATCAGCTTTTCAGAATCAACCAGATTCTTCGAGCAGCCCAGCGTAATTACGTCTATGCGGTTTCTAACCATTGGAAATCAGTTGAAGAGTGAGTCAACAAATTCTTCTTTGTCAAACAGTTGAAGGTCGTTGATACCCTCACCCAGTCCGACATATTTGACAGGTATCTGGAATTGGTCGCTGACGCCGATAACAACGCCGCCCTTGGCAGTGCCGTCGAGTTTGGTGATGGCCAGGGCTGTCACCTCAGTGGCCTTCGTGAACTGCTTGGCCTGCTCAAAGGCGTTCTGCCCTGTGCTGCCGTCGAGTACCAGAAGCACCTCATCGGGCGCATGGTCAACCACCTTTTTCATGACGTTCTTTATCTTTGTGAGCTCGTTCATCAGGCCAATCTTGTTGTGGAGGCGTCCAGCGGTGTCGATGATGACGACGTCGGCATCGTTGGCCACAGCCGATTTCATGGTGTCAAATGCCACGGAAGCAGGGTCGGCACCCATGTTCTGCTTGATGACAGAGACGTCAGCCCGTTTTCCCCACTCTACAAGCTGCTCCACAGCCGCAGCGCGGAAAGTGTCGGCAGCACCCAGAAAGACCTTCAAACCCTCTTTTTTGAACATGTTAGCCAGCTTGCCGATGGTCGTGGTCTTGCCCACGCCGTTCACGCCGACAACCATGATGACATAGGGGCGACGGTCTGTGTCGATGATGAACTCTCCGCCCTCGCCCGACTTGTTTTCGGTGAGCAGAGCAGCGATTTCCTCTTTCAGGATTTGGTTCAGCTCGTTCGTATTGAGGTACTTGTCGCGAGCCACACGAGCCTCGATGCGTTTGATGATTTTAAGCGTCGTCTCAATGCCCACGTCGCTGGTGATGAGTGCTTCCTCGAGGTTGTCGAGCACCTCATCGTCCACCTTCGACTTGCCAGCTACAGCACGGGCAAGTTTCGAGAGCACGCTCTCCTTCGAACGCGCCAGTCCCTTATCATAAACAGCCTTTGATTCAGCTACTTGAGCAGCTTCCTCAACGCTCAGATTCTTATCTTTTTTTGATTTTGAGAAAATAGAAAAAATACCCATTTTTGCTTTCTTTTCTAGAAAAGTCTGCAAAGATAGGCACTTTTTTCCATATAACAAGGAAATATATTATTAAAAAAAGACAAAAATCCCCTTTCCATCGGAGAAAAACCGCTCTTAAACCCTCAAAAATCTTCGCGAAAGGGATGGAAATATTTGTATGTTCAGAATAGTTTCCGTATTTTTGCAGGCGTAATAGCAAATTCCATCGTTTATGCAGAAGAATTATTGGCAGAAGATTTTGGCCATTGCGGTGCTGGTGTGCGTGGCTATCGTGGCTGCAAAGCAGCTGACTCAAGCTCGTGAGCGACAGATTCCCTTTGTGTATGAACAGGAAAATACGGGCAGCCACTTTGATAAACCTGTGCTGCCCTCTCCAGAGCAGCTGCCCGTCATCCACGAGTTGCCCGATGCGTTGGAAGGGGTGAAACGTTTTGCCGACTGGGAACGTCGTCGCAACGTCATTGCCGCTCAAATACAGCACTATGGGATTGGCGAGAAGCCTGTGGTTAAGCCCGAACAGGTAAAGGCGCGCATGGCAGGCGACACGCTGATTGTCGATGTGACGGTGAACGGGCAGACGCTGACGCTTCGTTCAACAATCCATTACCCTCAGACAGGCCATGCGCCTTATGCCCTAATGATTGGTACCAGCATGATTTCCCTGCCTCACCACCTGTTTGAAGACCGTCCCATCGCCATGATGACTTATCACGAGAAGCAGGTGAACGACTATGGACAGTGGGGCAGGCACCACGAGCGGGGCGAGCATGATTTCGACCGCCTCTACCCTGCCCTAAAGGACAACGGTGCCTACAGCGAATGGGCGTGGGGACTGAGCCGACTTATTGACGGCCTGCAGCAGCTGGGACCAGAGGTAACGAAGATTGACATGAGCCATATTGGCGTGACAGGCTGTTCCTACGCGGGAAAGATGGCACTCTATTGCGGCGCGTTCGACGAGCGAGTAGCGCTGACCATTGCCCAGGAGCCGGGCGGCGGAGGTGCTGCGGCTTGGCGTGCATCGCACGAATCAACGAAGAACGTCGAGGACCTTGATAAAACCGACTACCACTGGTTTCTGGAGAGTCAGAAGGAGTATTTCCATGGCGACAGCGTCTATCGCCTGCCCTACGACCAGCACGAACTATGCGCAATGGTTTGTCCGCGTGCCCTGCTGCTACTGGGGAACCCTGATTACGAATGGCTTGCCGATGAGTCGATGCTCGTTTCGGCACAGGCAGCCTGTAAGGTGTGGGAGCGTTTTGGCATTGCCGACCGCATGGGCTGGAGCATCGTCGGCGGACACGGTCATTGCCAGTTGCCTGAGAGCCAGTGGCCCGAGGTACAGGCCTTTATCGACAAGTTCCTTCTGGGCCGCGACGCGGATACGAACAATGTAAGGAAGAACTGACTTTCGGCCTACTCCCTGAACATGAAGTAGACGGCGGCAATCAGGCAGAGGAACGCTGCCACGTGGTTCCACTGCAGGTGTTCGCCCTTGAACATGAACGTTATCATCACCGTGAAAACGGTGAGCGAGATAACCTCCTGCATGATTTTCAACTGGAAGAGCGAGAACGGCCCGCCATTGATGGAAGAGCCCATGCGGTTGGCCGGTACCATGAAGAAATACTCTATCAGCGCCACGCCCCACGATGCCAGGATGATGAGAATCAACGGCCAGTTGTTGATGATGTTCATCTCCTGCAACTTCAGATTACCATACCACGCCAACGTCATGAAGATGTTGGAAATAATCAACAAAACAATAGTCCAAAATGCTGTCATATAGGTCTATAGATAAATTCCGTTAAACTTGTTTATAATGCCTGCTCGTGCAATTATTTCGAAATCGGGCGCAAAATTACAAACAAATTGCCGCACCACAAAACATCTCACTTCAAAAAACAATCTTTACTACACCACCTATAGCTATAACACCTATTTCGACCACGTTCGCGTCTATCAACGCAGGGACAAATTGGCATCCTTCGTCGTGCCAGTGACTCAGATATCAGATATCAGTTTTCTCATGAGCAGCATCACACCCCTTAAATAAAACTTTTATTATATATAATTATAATATAATTATATATAATAAATTAATTATAGTATTAGTTAATTACTTTCTATCGGCTATTGCTTACAATCGCTAACCAGCAACCCCCAAATTGCTAACTGCTGCCCCCTACACCCTATTCAATAGAAAACTGATATCTGATATCTGAGTCACACACGCGGTTTTTCCAGTGGGCTGGCGGCACGACGCAGTGGGCTGCGGATTTATTCCAGTGGGCTGGCGCCGTAGCGCGGTCAGTTCATAGTTCATAATTCATAGTTCACAGTTAAATCGGCGCGAGAGGGGATTCTCGCTGCCATCGTCCCTAAAGCCGAATGAAATGTATTATCTTTGCAGCGGAATTGAGATTTCAGGCGTTCTTTGAAATAGTGTTTTTATTGCCAAATGGATTGTGGTTCGAAGACCTCAAGACGACTAATCTGGAACTGGTTGCCGTGGAACTGGTAGCCGTCGCTGTTGCGGCTTCGCACGTCGCGCTGGAAGGAGTAGCTGAAGGCTCCCCCATCGACATAGCCTTCCACGATGGTCTTGTCGATATAAAGGTCGAGTTCAACGTCCATGCTGCCAGGGGTGAAGGGATTGGCGTAGAACTCGCCCTGGAGGCGGTTGCCGTTCATGTCGTAGTCGAACAGGCGCTGCCCGCGATAGCGTAGCGAGACGTCCGTAGCATAGGTGAGGTGGAGGGTGGCCTTGATGCGCAGGCAGTCGTTGCCGTTCCAGGGGAGGAGCAGGGTGTTGGCCTCGTCGGCAGTAACGTCGCGCACATCGAGCACGCGCTTGAACAGGCGTTCGCACTCGGCTGCGGGGAAACTATAGAGGCGCAGTCCCTGCGGGGTAGGACGCAGCGTCTGCTCCTGGGGAAGCAACATGCAGCCGTTGAAGGGCATATCGGGGAACGAAATGCGCCCCCACGCCATCTTGACGACACGCCCACCAGGCATCTGGTTAAAGCACTGGGCGGCATAGGCCGAGCCGTTCAGGTTCATCTGCTTGGGGCCAGAGGGGGTGAAGGTATAGCCGTCGAACTGCCCCACCATGTAGGTGCCCGAGGCGCCCCACATGACCCACGCGTCGCCCAGCTGAATCAGTTCAGGGCACTCCCAAAAGCCAGTGAGGTGGCTCTGCGGCGTCCAGTCGGTGAGGTTTGTGGAGGTGTAGATGGTGTGTCCGTCGCGCTCGTTGAGCGCCAGCACCCAGTGTCCGTCGTCACCGCCGTAGCGGAAGAGCTTCGGGTCGCGTGTGTCGTGGCTCTGCCAGCGCAGGTGCGAGTCGATGACGGGGTTGCCGGCATGCTTGGTGAAGGAGCGTCCGCCATCGGTGCTGACAGCCATACACTGGCGCTGGGCCTCAGGGCTGTCAGCGGTGTAGAAGACAATCATCTTCGCGCCGTCCATCCAGGCTGAGCCGGAGAAGATGGTGCCGAGGTCGTCGGGGTGGAGGGCATCGGGCAGCTCGTCCCAGTGAAGGAGGTCGTGCGACACGGCGTGCCCCCAGTGCATGTTCTCCCACTCGCGTTCGAAGGGGTTGTGTTGGTAGAACATGTGGTACTCGTCGCGCGTGGCATCATAGACCAGACCGTTGGGATCGTTCATCCATCCGCGGCGCGTGGTAAAGTGATACTGAGGGCGGTAGGCCTCGTGATAGAGCGCTGCCTCGCCAGGGAAAGTGTCGGCCTGATAGACGCGTTGGAGAGCCTCGTCGCTACCGTCGAAGGAAAGTATTAACGTCTTGCCTTTCAGGTCGCTGACGTCCTGAAACACCCAGTAGTCGGGTTCGCCCTCCGTCAAGCGGACGACGGAGCGGCAGTAGGGCACGTCGGCCTTCCGCCCCTTCACACGGATGTGGAGCGTCTTCCGCTCAGCCTGATGCGAGATAGGGAAGTTCAGGTAGCGGCAACTGATTTTCAGTTTTATTTCGGCAGCATGGGTGGGCAGTACTCCCAGACATGCTACGAGCAAAAGGGCGCGGAGGAGCATCTTCTTCATAGGAATTGCATGTTGATTCGGGTACAAAAATAAAGGGTTTTTGTGAAAGAAACAACGTAAGGCGGTTTTTTGTGATAAATCGCTTGCACATTTCGGAGGAAATGCGGAAATTTGCAAGCGACTTTTTTATCTGAAATCAAATGAAACAAAAATACTCTGCTATGCAAAAGAAAATCTACCATGTACTCGTTGGGGCGCTGACGTTAGCGCTCGTGTGTAGTAAACCTGCCAGTGTCTGGGCCGAGACGGTGGTTGACGTTGTGAGGGCTGGTACGCTCTCTTCGGTGCTGAAAGAGACTGACCCCCAGCTGAAGATAACGGGCAAAATCAACGGCACGGATGCGAAGTACCTGCGCGGCCTAGTGGTCGATGGCAAGGTGACTTCGCTCGACCTCAGCGAGGTGCGCATCGTCAGCGGCGGTACAGCCTATTACGAGAGCTACAAGACAGAGAACGACGTCCTCGGCGAGAAGATGTTCACCGAGTGCGAAAAGCTGCGCTACGTCGTCCTGCCTAAGACCATCACAGCCATCGGCAGCTGTGCCTTCTCGAACTCGGGCCTGAAGAAAATCGACATCCCCAACAGCGTGTCGCGTTTGGGCGGCGATGCCTTTGCTTATTGTGGCTCGCTTGACACCGTCGTCATCGGCAGCCGTGTGGCAAAGCTTGACCAAGGCGTTTTCTACAGCTCATCGGTCAAGCGCGCCTTCGTAAAACCCATGTCGCCCCCCTCTACCCCAGCCTATCTCTTCTCGTCAAAACCTGTCATCCGCGTCTATTCCAATGTGCTCAACGACTATAAGCAGTCAAGCTGGAAGGAGTACGGCACCATCGTAGGCAAGCTTGAGGACTACTTCCCCATGGAAGCCGACTCGAGTGCCATTGTCAACGAACTGCGCAGCACATGGTTCGAGGATGCCGCCTGTACGGAGTTGAAGGCTGAGTATCGCGGCATGACCGACGAGGAACTCACTGCGGCTATGACCGAAGGCGGTATGCCTGCCTTTATGGCTGCCATTGCCGTCAAGCTGAAGAACGACGACTGGACAGGCTACGAAAAGGACTTCCGCATCCACAGCTACAACGCCTACAGCGACGCTAACTACTGGAACGATAAGATGGGCAGCAGCGGCGGCTCGTTCATGGGTAACCCCACCGGCATCTACACCAAGGGCCTCGAACCACTCTACGTCTTTGTTGATGAAGATGTGGCCGACGACGCCACCCTCTACATTGCCGGTTGTGTGGGCAACGACCTCATCTCCAAGGCACAGACCGGACGCCGGCTCAAGAAGGGCTTGAACATCATCGATGGCACCACTAACGCGCTCTACTACATTGTTTACACGGCGGATACGCGCGCGATGACCAAGACCCTTGCCGAGTGGCCCGACATCAAGATCCACATCGAGGGCGGCACCGTCAACGGCTACTACGACGTGGCACGCCATAGCGACAAGGACTATCGCGCCCTCCTCACCCGTGCCACCCACGAACTCTTCACCATCAAGGGCGGCGAGGCGCTGTTCAACTTCAAGAAAACCACCTACAAGACCGTCTGGCCAACGACGATAGACAAGAGTATCTGCTGGTTCGACAGCCTCACAGTATGGCAGAAAGAGCTGATGGGGTTCTGCGTCTCCGTTGCCACGGGCCAGCGCGCCATGGCACCCTTCTGCCTGACAGGCGGCGAGTCCATCTTCCCCATCTACTACAACAACCCCAATTTCGCCATCGAGGGTAAGGAGGGCGATGCAGGCTATGCCAACTCCACCCCCTACCGCACCTCATACAACTCCGTCGACTGCATCCGCAACTCCTTCGATGTCAGCCGCTGGGAGATGGACGACTGGTGCGCAGGCCACGAGTGCGGACACAACAACCAACACTTTATCAATCTCGAAGGCGGCACGGAGGTGTCCAACAACCTCTTTGCTAACGTTGTACGATACCTTGACGGACTTGTCACCTCGCAGGGATCGCCCCTCTCGACCGTCATGGACGAGTATGCCCACCGTGTGCCCTACTTCGTACGCGATGTGGACAGCCAGTTGCGCATGTACTACCAGCTCTACCTCTACTACCATCAGGCACAGAAGAACACGGCCTTCTACCCCACCCTCTTTGCCGAGTTTCGCAAGGATCCCATGACGCTGTGGTCGAACTCCAACAACAGCTCGCTAAAGTTCGTGCGCAAGGTGTGCGAGATTGTGCAAGAGGACCTCACCGACTTCTTCACCGCCTGGGGTTTCTTTGAACCTTTCACCAACATGAGCATCGAGGACTACGGCGCCCACACCATGACGGTACGTCAGCGCGACATCGACCGCACGCTTGAGGAGATCTCCAAATACCCCACGAAAAACCGCACCCTTCTCTTTGTCGAGGATCGTGCCGACTATGTGCTGACTACCGACTTCCTGACAACAGCCGGCAAGCATCGGCGCGACTCGGAAAAGGTGGGTCAGTGTGGCGACCTGGGGCAGTTTACTGCATACCTCCCTGGCGGCTCAACATCAGCAGAGTATGTCTATTACCAGGCCGACTCGCTCTACGCCATGGAGGGCACGGGTGGCGTAGGCTTTCTGGTCCTCGACAGCGAGGGTAAGATGCTCACGGCTGCCAACGCTCTCACCTTCTGCATCCCCTCCAACGTGGGCAATGCGTTCACCCTCTACGCTGTTGATGCCGACGGCACCATGCACGAAACGTCCTACGCTGGCTCGGGCTTCGACAACATCTGCCTCGAAACTGCCGGCACGCTGGCCGACTCGCTGGCTGCCAAGGTTATCAATGCCACCATCAGCGGCCCCATCAACGGTACGGACTTCAAGTATATGCGCCAGCTCAATGCCAAGGGCCATCTGGTGGCTATCGACCTCACCGATGCTAAGGTGGTATCAGGCGGCGATGCGTACTACGAGAGTTTCCGTACGGCTGCTAATGCGATAGACGAAAAACTCTTCCATGGCTGCCTGAAGCTCACCCACATTCGCCTGCCTGAGAGCACGACAAAGATTGCCTCCAACGCTTTCTCCAATTCAGGCCTGAAGGGAGTTGTCATCCCTGATGCTGTCACTTCGGTGGGTGGCGATGCCTTTGCCTACTGCAAGCAGCTTAATACCGTCACCGTCGGCGAGAAAGTAAGGTCGATGTCGCAGGGCGTCTTCTACAGTTCGGCAGTCCAGCATGCCTATGTGAAGCCTCTCACGCCTCCCTCCGTCAGCTCATACCTCTTCTCCAGCAACCCTGTCATCCACGTCTATGCCAGCGCCCTTTCGGCTTACAAGGCTTCTGCCTGGGCCGAATATGGCACGCTAGTGGGCGACCTTGAAGACCACCTTGCCATTGACGTCATCCCTGCCGACGACGAGGCTACGACCGAAGCCGATGCTCCCGTCTTTGACCTGCAAGGCCGTAGGGTAACAGAGCTCCAGTCTGCTACGCTCTACATCCGTAACGGCAAGAAATTCCTTGTTAAATAAGCGCGCCATGATAGACCAGATAATTGCTTACAACAAAACGTTCGTGGCTTCGAAAGGCTACGAGAAGTATGTGACGGACAAGTACCCTGACAAAAAGCTGGCTGTGCTATCGTGCATGGACACGCGTCTGACGGAACTGCTCCCAGCGGCGCTTGGCTTGAAGAACGGCGACGCCAAGATTATCAAGAACGCCGGAGGTCTGGTGATTTCGCCCTTTGACTCGGCCATGCGCAGTCTCCTTGTGGCTATCTACGAGTTGGGCGTGGAGGAGATAATGGTGGTTGCCCACTCGCAGTGCGGCGCCTGCCACATGAGCTATGAGCATTTCTACCCCGAGATGAAGGCTCGCGGCGTGACGGACGAGACGCTCGACACCATCCGCAAATGCGGCATCGACCTGACTCATTGGCTGGAGGGCTTCAAGGATACACCTGAATCTGTCCGTCGTACTGTCGAAACCATCAAGACGCACCCGCTCGTCCCCAAGGACGTGGTTGTGCGCGGCTTCATCATAGACTCCGTCACAGGAGCATTGGAAGAAATAAAGCAATAACAATGAAAAGGATTATACTTGTTACCAGCCTATTATTGGCAGTAGTAGCTTGCACCAATAAAACAGCTGACAAGGGCAACGGCCCTGAATACTGCACTGTCAAAGGTACCGTCAAAGGAGTTAAGGACGGGACACGACTCGTACTATTAGACGCATGGAACCACTTCGAAGAAATCTCGACCAGTGTGATTCGCGACGGAGCCTTCGAGTTCCATCCTCGGGCCACTGAACCCACACATGTCTATTTATTTACGAAAGACGAACGCCAACTGAAGGACTTCTTTCTGGAGCCAGGGACGATCCTCGTGGAGATAGATGCCGACGATGAGGAGGACTACGCTAACGGAGCTACGGGTACGCCTCAAAACGACCTCCAACGAAAGAGAAAGCATCTCCTTGAAAACGGCGATGAAGATGCAGCTGACGCGCTTATGAACGAGGTGCTCAATGCAAAACAGACAGGAACGCTGGCATTATATTATGCGCAGAACGTGTGCAAATCCTCCACTCGGTCTCTGGACGTACTCGACAGGCTGGCACCCGATCTGGCAAAAAAACCTATTGTCGCTGAATTAAGGGAGGAACTGACACGCCGCGTAAAAACGGAACCAAGAGAGGAAGGTAGTGACTACATCCCGTTGTTCATCGACATGGAATACCCTAATGTCGAAGGACAGCCCGTCAGCCTGAGCTCCGTTGTAAACAATCCTGACAACCGCTATGTCCTTGTGGATTTCTGGGCCACATGGTGTGGGCCGTGCGTCCGCTCCGTACCCCAGCTGAAGGAACTCTACACAAAATACCACTCGAAGGGTTTAGAGATCTACAGCGTCTCTGAAGATGCTGGGGTAAAGAATTGGAAGTCGTTTCTTGTAAACCACGGAATGACGTGGATAAATGTGCGTGACGACCATCCAGGGCGTCAAGACAGTAAGGCATGGTATAACTATGCCCTTCATGGCATTCCTACAGTAGTGCTGATAGATTGTAAAACCAAAGAAATCATTGGCCGTGGTCATCCTGACGATCTGGAGACGATGCTTGCCGAGATACACTTTTAATCCTAAATAATACTTTTAAACAATGAAAAAACTCTATTTCTTTTGCCTGATGGCTGCCGCGTGCCTGCTTGAATTGCCTGCACAAACGGCAACCCCAATTAACAACGAAGTGATAAACACCATTATGGCACGTCGTTCTGTCCGAAAATATCTTAACAAGCCCGTTGAACATGAGAAACTGGAGGCTGTAATACACTGCGGCATCAATGCTCCCAGCGGTATGAACCGCCAGCCGTGGGTGGTGCGTGTGGTGGAGGACCAAAAGCTCATAGCTGATGTGACGGAAGTTTATAAAAAGGAAAACGCCGAGCAAGTGAAGCGCGACAAGGACTTCAAGAACATGTTTCGCAATGCTCCCAACCTGATTTGCATCTGCACCCCTGCCAACGGAGGTGGTGAACTGGAAGCTGGCCTTTTGGGCGAGAACATGATTCTTGCAGCGCAGTCTCTTGGCCTTGGCACATGTTGCCTGGGCGGTCCTGTGCGTTTCATATTGTCGAGCGAGAAAGCCAAATTCTTCCTTGAGCGTCTCGACATCCCAACCGATTATAAACTGAACTACATCATCGCCATTGGTTATCCTGACGAACAGCCTGAAGCAAGGCCTCGCGACGCATCGAAAGTGAAGTTTATAAACTGATACCCACTTTTTTTCACTCCAGCGCGTGTAACATTTAATTCCATAACAACCATGAAGATTCTCATTATCGGTGGGACGGGTACCATCAGCAGTGCCATTACCCGACAATTGGCTGCGGAGGGCCACGACCTGTGGCTGCTGAACCGCGGAAACCGAAGCAACGAAGTGCCTGAAAACGTCAGGCAAGTTATCTGCGATATCAATGACGAAACTGAGGTGTTGCGTCAGCTAGCTGGCGCGCAGTTCGATGCCGTCTGCGAGTTCATCGGCTATGTCCCTGCGCAGGTGGAGCGTGACCTCCGCCTGTTCCGTGGGCGTACGAGACAGTATGTCTATATTTCATCGGCTTCGGCGTATAACAAGCCTGCGGCAAGCCATGTCATCACAGAGGGTACGACGCTTGCAAATCCCTATTGGCTTTACTCTCGCAACAAGATTGCCTGCGAGGAGCTGCTCATGCATGAGTACCGCGAGAATGGTTTCCCTGTGACTATCGTCCGTCCCAGTCACACCTATTGCGAACGCGCCGTGCCTCTCAGCGTACACGGGCCACGTGGGTCGTGGCAGGTGTTGCAGCGCATGCTTGATGGCAAGCCCATCATTGTGCATGGCGACGGCTCGTCGTTATGGACGCTGACATGGAACGAAGACTTTGCCCGAGGATTCATCGGCCTCTTGGGTAACCCAAAAGCCATCGGTGAGGCGTTCCAGATTATGAGTGACGAGTCGCTAACGTGGGACCAAATCTATGCGAGCGTAGCTGTCGCCCTCGGCAGAGAGTTCCACCCCTGCCATGTAGCCTCAGACTTCATTGTTTCTACCAGTCCGAAGGAGTGGGACTTTGAAGGCAATCTGCTGGGAGACAAGAGTGTCTCGGTGGTCTTCGACTGCACGAAATTGAAGCGCGCTGTTCCTGGATTCCAGGCTACCGTGCGTTTCGACGAGGGCGTCCGCCGCTGCGTTGCCTATCTCCTTGCCCATCCTGAGTCGCAAATCCTCGACCCTGATTTCGATGCATGGTGCGACCGAGTAGTGGAAGCACAGGAGAAAGCAAAGAAATCTTTAGCGTAATTATTCCCAGCACTCCAGCTCGTGCTCAATCTCGGGCAGCTGACTGCGGTGGAACGTGGGCTCCTTGATGCCGCGCCGCTTCTGCCGGCGGTAGTCGTCGAGCAGGCGGAAGGCATATTTGCCAAGCAGCATGATGGCGATGAGGTTACAGGCCGTGAGGAACGCCATGAAGAAATCGACGATGTTCCACACCAGCTCGAAGCTGGCCATGGCGCCAAACATCACCATCACCCCGCCGGAGAAGAGGCGATAGACGGTCAGCACCTTCGGATTGGCCGTGATGAAGCGGATGTTGGCCTCGCCATAATAGTAGTTACCAATGATGCTTGAGAAGGCAAACAGGAAAATAGCCACAGCTACAAAGATGGGGCCTGCGGCTCCTATCTCGGACTGTAGGGCCGACTGCGTGAGCATGATGCCGTTTAATTCTGGGACATCGTAGAGTCCACTAATAAGAATGATAAAGGCTGTGCACGAGCAGACCAACAACGTGTCCGTAAAGACACCCAGCGCCTGTATCAAGCCTTGTTTCACAGGATGCGTCACCGAGGCTGTCGCAGCTACATTGGGTGCACTTCCCTCGCCCGCTTCGTTGCTGAAAAGGCCTCGCCTTACGCCAATCATGATGGTGGCTCCCAACGCTCCGCCGACGGTCTGCTCTAGTCCAAAAGCGCTGGTTACTATGACCTTCATCACGTGAGGGACCTCTTGGATATTCATCATGATGACGACGAGCGCCAGCACCACGTAGCCTATCGCCATAACGGGCACAAGTACCGCGCTGACATTGGCGATGCGATGTATGCCGCCAAACACAATGAAGAGCGCCATGACGGCCAATGCGACTCCCACCCAAAGAGGCGACCACCCGAAGGCCTCCTGCATGGCGCCGCAGATGGTGTTGGCCTGAATGGAGTTGTTCGACAGGCCGAACTGGACCGTAATGAGTACGGCAAACAACACCGCCATCCAACGCTTGTGAAGTCCGCGTTGGATGTAGTAGGCAGGACCTCCGATGAACGAATCCTTGTGGCGTTGCTTGAAGAGCTGTGCCAGCGTGGATTCAACAAAGGCTGTGGCAGCGCCAATGAGGGCAATAACCCACATCCAAAACACGGCACCAGGGCCTCCCACGGCAATCGCCGTGGCCACGCCTGCCAGATTTCCCGTTCCCACGCGAGTGGCGACAGAGACGGCAAAGGCCTGAAAGGATGAGATGTGTTTATGTCCTCCCTGCTTGTCATCGGTCTTGCCGGTGGACGTCGTCGCCGAGTCGGTGAGCAGACGGAACATCTCGCCAATCATACGGAACTGCACGCCGCGCGTCTTCCACGTAAACCACAGTCCACAGGCTACCAGAGCGCCAATCAGCACGTAACCCCAAATGATATCGTTGGCTTGGGTAATAATCTCGTTCATGAAAAATCGTACTACTTGCCTGAATAATCGCGGCAAAGATAGCGAAAAATCCGAAAAAAGACGTAACTTTGCCCTGCAAATATCCATTCTCCATTATCTATTCCGCCCATGTCCATCGAAAAAGCCTTCATAGCGGCCATGAACCGCAAGACGGAACGTCACTGGGAAAAGATTTACGTCATTGTGGACATCCACGACACCATCGTCCATGCCTGCTACGAGAACACCGAGACGTTCGACTATTTCCTTTCAGCCAAGGAAGCCCTCCAGCTGATGACAAATCGCGACGACGTATGCCTTATCCTATGGAGCTCCACCTATAGAGAGAAACTGGCAATGTATCTCGACCATTTTGCCGCCGACGGCATTCGTTTCGACTATGTGAACGCCAACCCCGAGGTGACGAACACAGCGCTTTCGGACTTCGAGGCCAAGCTCTATTATAATGTTGGCATTGACGACAAGTTCGGCTTCGAGCCCGAGACCGACTGGACGAGCGTGATAGAAGTGCTCAGCCTCTATAAAACAAATTAAGATAAAACCGTTTATGAAAAAGATTCTGGCCATGCTCGTCATCGCCACCAGCGTGATGCAGGCGAGCGCTCAAGACAAGCTCTATGCCGACGAGTTCCCGCTCGGCGATGTAACACTGCTGGACGGACCGTTGAAGTCGGCCCGTGACCTGAACATCAAGACGCTGCTCCAGTACGACTGTGACCGTCTTTTAGCACCCTATTACAAAGAGGCAGGCCTGACGCCCAAAGCCAAGCCCTACCCAAACTGGGACGGACTGGACGGACACGTTGCCGGACATTATCTGACGGCGATGGCCATGAATGCCGCCACGGGCAATGAGGAATGTCGGCGGCGCATGGAGTATATGATTGGCGAACTGCAAATCTGTGCCGATGCCAACACGAAAAACCACCCCGACTGGGGCAAGGGGTATGTAGGTGGCATGCCAAACAGCGAGCGCATCTGGAGCACGTTCAAGCGGGGCGACTTCGGTACGTACTTCGGCTCATGGGCTCCCTTCTACAACCTCCATAAGATGTTCGCCGGCTTGCGCGACGTGTGGCTTTATTGCGGCAACGAGCTGCAGCCTTGGGGTCTGAAAGACATAGGATTTCAGGCGAAACAGCTCTTCCTCGGCTTCTGCGACTGGGCCATCGATCTGACGGCTGGCCTTAGCGATGTTCAGATGGAGCAGATGCTGGGCAATGAGCATGGGGGCATGAACGAGGTGCTGGCCGATGCCTATGCCATCACTGGCGACATGAAATACCTCAATGCGGCCAAGCGGTTTTCTCACCGCCGTCTGCTCACGCCCATGTCGCAGCGCGTGGACTGCCTCGACAATATGCACGCCAACACGCAGGTGCCGAAGGTGGTTGGCTTCGAACGTATTGCCGAGCTGAGTGGCGACGAACAGTTTTTCCATGCTGCCGATTTCTTCTGGGACATCGTGACGGGTGAACGCTCGCTGGCCTTCGGCGGTAACAGCCGTCGTGAGCACTTCCCCAGCAAGGAGGCCTGCACGGACTTTATCAACGACATTGACGGCCCCGAGACGTGCAACACCAACAACATGCTGAAGCTCACCGAGGACCTGCATCGCCGCAACCCCGAAGCCCGCTATGCCGACTATTACGAGCTGGCGACTTTCAACCACATCCTCTCGTCGCAGCATCCCGAACACGGCGGCTACGTCTATTTCACCCCTGCCCGTCCCCGCCACTATCGCAACTACTCCGCTCCGGGCGAGGCCATGTGGTGCTGTGTGGGCACAGGAATGGAAAACCACAGCAAGTATGGCCAGTTCATCTACACCCATGTGGGCGACGCCCTCTACGTGAACCTCTTCGCAGCTTCCGAACTCAACTGGCGTGATCGGGGCATCCGTCTGCGTCAGGAAACCGCCTTCCCGTATGGGGAGACAAGCCGCATCACCATCGCCGAGGGCAAGGGACAGTTCCCATTGTTGGTTCGCTATCCCGGTTGGGTGGCACCAGGAGCATTTGTGGTGAAGGTCAACGGCAAACCCGTTTCCATCGTTACGGGCCCCTCCAGCTATGTCACCATCGACCGCAAATGGAAAAAGGGCGATGTGGTGGACATCACGTTCCCCATGCACAACAGCGTGAAGTATCTCCCCAACGTGCCTCAGTACATAGCCCTGATGCACGGCCCCATATTGCTCGGCATGAAAACAGGCACGGAGGACTTGGCACACCTCATCGCCGACGACAGCCGCTTCGGACAGTATGCCAGCGGCAAGAAGCTGCCCATCGACGAAGCCCCCATCCTCATCAGCAATGACATCGAGGGCATCGCAAACCACCTGCAGCCCATTAGCGGCAAGCCCCTGCACTTCACGCTGGACGCCAGGCAGGGAGGAGACAGCCCATTATCCATTGTCAATTATCCATTATCCATCCATTCCCCGCTCGAATTGCAGCCATTCTTCGAGATTCACGACAGTCGCTACATGATGTACTGGCTCGCCCTGTCGGAGCAGAGCTACAGGGGACGGATGGCCGAAATAGCACGGGCCGAGCAAGAACGCCAGGCGTTGGAGGAGCGCACCGTCGACAAGGTGCAGCCCGGTGAGCAACAGCCCGAGACCGACCATAAGATGGAAACCGACGGCTCCGTCACGGGAAACACCAACGACGTCTTCTGGCGCGATGCCCGCAACGGCCACTCGTTCAGCTACCTCATGCAGACCGCCGGCCGTACCGACCTTTCGCTCCGTCTGAAGTTCTGGGGCGTAGGTGAGTGGAAGACCCACGAGTTTGACATCTTCGTTGACGACCAGCTCCTTGCCAGCGTCAATAATACAGGCAAGTACCGTATCTCTGAATTTAAGTACGAGACATTCCCCATCCCCGCCGAGCTACTACAGGGCAAGCAGCAAGTGCGCATCAGATTCGTGGCCAAGCCCGGCAAACAGATAGGCGAGATCTACGGTGTCCGACTGATAAAGAACGAACAGTAACACCTCGGCAGATAATAATCACAACATAAGTATTTGGATATGAAAAAGCTATTCATCCTTTCCACTTGCTGCTTGGTCGCTTGCATCGCATTGCAGGAGGCGAAGCGGGTGGGCTACACCCCTTGGACAAAAGGAGCCTTCGAGTCTGGCCAATACCGTAACCTCTTCGTGGAAATGGGCTACCAGCCCGACGAGGTGGAGGCCAAGGTGAAGGAGGTGTTCAACGACGTGTTCCACGGCCCGAACAAGGTCTATTTTGAGGTGGGCGACTCGATGGGATATGTCAGCGACATCAAAAACCACGACGTTCGCACCGAGGGCATGTCGTACGGCATGATGATTGCCGTGCAGTTTGGCGAAAAGGACATCTTCGACCGCCTCTGGCGTTGGAGCAAAAAGTACATGCAGCACCAGAGCGGCAGTCGCGAAGGCTACTTTGCATGGAGCTGCAAGACCGACGGAACGCACAACAGCGACGGCGCTGCCAGCGACGGCGAGCTCTACTTCATCACCGCCCTCATCTTTGCCTCGAACCGTTGGGGCAACGACACCGGCATCGACTACAAGGCCGAGGCGCAGCATATCCTCAGTTGCATCCAGCCTCGCGAGTACACGCCGGAAGCTCGTCCCGGGGGTTTCGGCGGCTTTGGCGGCGGGCAGCAGCAGGGCCCGCAGAAGATGTACCTCATCGACCCCGAGACGAAGCTCATCACGTTCACGCCCGACGGCTGGGGACAGCGCTTCACCGATCCCAGCTACCACATCCCTGCCTTCTATGAGGTATGGGCCCGCTGGGGCGACGACGGACGTAGCGACTACTGGATGGAATGTGCCCGGAGGAGCCGCGAGTTCCTCCACAAATGCATCAACGAGCAGACGGGGCTGAACGGCGACCAGTGTCAGTTCGACGGCAGCGAGATGCAGATGCCGCGCTTCCCGGGTATGGCACAGGGTGCTCCCCGCCGCAACGGCAACAACAACTTCCGCTACGACTCGTGGCGCGTGCCGATGAACATCGCCCTCGACTACGAATGGAGTTGTGCCGACGGCGAGTGGCAGCGCAGGTACGGCGAGACAATCCAGAACTTCTTCTACTCGCAAGGCATCGACACGTTCCTCGACCAGTATCGCCCCGACGGCACCGTGCCCGAGGAGGGCGAGATTCTGGGAGCCGGGGGCTTCCGCAAACTGCGCCACAGCATCGGCCTCGTCGCCACCACGGCTGCCGCCTCCATGATGTGCTCACACACAAAGAGCAAGGAATTCGTCGATGCGCTCTGGAACGCCCGGCACGAGCCTTTCGACGACGGATACTTTGATGCCTACTACGACGGTCTGCTGCGCCTCTTCGCCTTCATGCACCTGAGCGGCCATTATCGCATTGTTACGCCATAAGCCCGAAGACGCTCAGGGATGAAGCGACGTACCCTGATGGCACTCCTTTTCGCTGGAACTATGGCGACCGCCGCCAGCGGACAGGATGCACGTGAACAGCCTGGCGACCTGTAAGACGAACGGACGCAAAGAAACAACGCCTCTTTTTCGGGAGGATTTGCGGGAATCGGCGAACTGAGTCGTTATAGAGGTAAAACATCTCAAGTCTTGCATGTCCAAGGAGTGTAGAACTTCAGATGAGTTGAATAAGAATGAAACCATTGTCGATTATGAAGAAACGACTTCTCCTGTGCATTCCCGTCCTTCTGCTGACGGCGATGGGCGTCCGCGCCGGCGATGACCTCACGCGCGAGGTCGAGGCTGACACGGTGCGCTTCCCCGCCCCAATCATCAAGGAGGACTGGAACCTGGTCTGGATGCCCCATAACTGCTCGGACCACAACGTCTATGTCTATAAGGACAAGCTCTACGACGAGCTGTTCACCCGTACGCTGGGTTGGAACGGCGGCGACGGCGTGCAGACAACGTTGCTGCCCGGCGGCAATCTGTTCTGGTCGTTCAACGACAGCTTCTACGGCCGTGTGTCGGCCAGCAGCCGCGCCCGGACCAACAGCAACTTCCCCCGCAACACCATCATGGTGCAGACGCCGGGCGACGACGGCCTGCCGGGGGACAACGCCACCAACCTCGTCTGGCTTGCCGATTATGTGAATACGACCAACCCCTCGTCGTCGCGCTACTACAACGCCCGCACGCATCTCCGTCATCCGAAGGGCGAGAAGACAGCCTCCCAGATTGCCAACGGCGACATCGACCAGCAGTATCTCTATTGGGCGGGCGACGGCACGGTGGTCGACGGCCAGCTGCAGGTGCTCTGGGCGGGGGTTTACAACGGCACGCAGAACCTCATGCAGAGCGACAACCGCGCCCTCGCCATCTACAGCCTCGAAGGAACGCCCGGCGACGACACCTATCTGAGCCTGATCTCCGTGGACCATAACTTCTTTGAGAAAGACCCCATCGGCTATGGCCAGACGCTCTGGGAGGACGAGGACGGGCACACCTATCTCTATGCGTGCAACCAGTTCAAGAAGAATGAGGGCGATTTGCTGAACACCTCCAGCCCCGTGGTGGCACGCTCGAAGACACACGACCTGCGCAGCGGATGGGAGTACTACGTAGCCGATGCCCAAGGCAATTTCCATTGGCAGGACACCTATCCGACAACAGAGGAGGTGAACCGCTCGGCCATCAGCTCACGCTCCGTCTCCACCGCATGGGTGTTCAAGGAGGGCGACTGGTACTACATGACGGCTCAGGGATTCGTCTTCAGCAAGCAGGTCTATATCATGCGCAGCCGCCATCCCTGGGGACCGTTTGAACATTGCCACCAACTGTGGACGTTGCCCTACGTGCTTGACAAGAAGGGCACGCGCACCTACCAGAACTTCTACATGCCCCATCTCCATCAAGGTCTTTCGCGAACGGGCGAACTGGTGTTCTCCACCAACACCGATGCCGCCAACTGGAACGACAACTTCAACTCCACCGGCAGCGCCGACTTCTACCGCCCCTATTTCTTCCGGGTTTTCAACTGGCAGGCACTCTTTGCTGACGACCCCGACGACGACCAATGATTAACTGACCACGCATATGAACAACATGTATATAAGGAATAAGCATCAGGCTTTACATGCCGCGCGGGTTCTAGTCGCTTTTGTGATACTGGGCGCTATTGTCACCTCGTGCTACAAAATCATCCGCACCTATGCCCCCACCGAAGTGACGGGGACGGAAACCTTCGAAGCGCGTATTGTGGTAGCCGACGACGGCTCTTCGACGCAGAACTTCACCACCGACTGGTCCGTCGCCGCCGTGCGCGTACCCGAGGGCTGGACCGTCGCCGTCCCCACCGGCTGCCACCAGCAGTATGCCGAGGACTGGGTCTATTACAGCGACGGCACCAAGGTCGCCGGCCGCCAGAACATGAAGTACAACGCCCACCTCTCCGACCTCTACAATGCCGGAGCCCCCAAGGCAGGCTATCGCTGGTGGGCGTTCGTCACCGTCAGGCGCGTGCCGAAGCACATGACGGCCTGCTGGCGCAACGGCTGCGACAGCATCGCCATCACCTTCCAGATTACCCCCGACGGCGTGCCCGGCACCTACCAGCTCGACTTCATCGCTGGCGACGAAGAGGACGAGGAGGGCGTCAGCAAGTACAACAGCTTCAGCGAAGCTTCGTCCACGCGTCTGATACATGCAGCCACCATCTCCTCGTTCTCCAACGGAAAGAAACCCGACAACGCCGCTCCAGGACTTTCGCGTACCATTGTGGTAAAAGAGGGCTCGGGCATCCGTCCGACGGAAACAGCCGAGGAGCTGTCGCGGAGAAATCCCGACGCCATCTATAGCATCGACGGCCGTCTCCTGCGCATAGGAACATCCACCGAGGGACTTGCCCCTGGCGTTTACATCATTGGCGGAGAGAAGAAGACCGTTCGATAGCCCCTCCATAAGAGATTAACGGTCTTTTCAACGCCCTTCCGTTTAGTGGGTTGAAACAAAAGTGCCGTATTTCTTGGTTGTTTGCCTACTGCGTCGTATCTTTGTAGCAGAATCTTATAGAGGTATGTATCGCCAGAAAAAACGGGCAAGTCCCTTCTATACTATTGATAGACTAACGACAAATGAGTCGTTTTTTTCGAATAAAAAACATGTAACATCAAAATCCCCATGAAGACACCCTCTCTTTTCAAGGAATACATTTGGTTGGTAAATACCATCTACCACGCCAAGGCTATCACTTTTGCCGAAATAAACGAGCGCTGGTTAGAAACGGACATGAGTGAGGGAATCCCCTTGGCCCGTGCTACGTTCAATCGTCACAAGGATGCCATCGAGGACATCTTCGGCTTAATTATCGACTGCGATCGTCGCAACGATTACAAATATTTCATAGCTAACGACGAAGTGCTTAAGGAAGACAGCGTGCAGAATTGGATGCTCTCCACTCTGTCTGTAAACAATGTCCTCAGCGAAAGCCTATCGTTACAAAACCGAATACTCCTTGAAGCATCCTCTTCTGGAGGGGAGTATCTTCCCCAGATGATTGAGGCGATGAAGAAGAACGTAAGGGTAAAGGTCTGCTATCAGCGGTATGGGACAGACGAATCCAAACTGTTGGACTTTGAGCCCTATTGTATCAAGCTGTTCAACAGGCGTTGGTACATTCTAGGCCATTTCCATCGCGATGCCACGAAAGAAATGGAGGCCGACGATTACTTCGGCATGTTTGCATTCGACAGAATCAGAAATTTGGAATTGACGAATGTAAAGTTCCAGATTGACTCAAACTTCGATGCCGCAACGTATTTCAGCGAGAACTTCGGCGTGTTGGTGCATGATGGCACTTCAATGGAGCGCATCGTTATCCGTGCCTACGGTCAAGAGCGCTACTACTTGCGAGACCTCCCCATCCATCACAGCCAAAAAATCATCGAGGAGGGCGAAGACTATTCCGACTTTGAACTAAACTTGCGCCCCACGATTGACCTCACACGCCATTTGCTGGGCTTGGGTAGTACTGTTCAAGTCCTCTCGCCAGATTGGCTTGCCGATGAGGTTCACGAGATGCATTTGGATGCTGCTATGCTCTATGGTTTACCCCCGGAAAAAGAAAATGCAGAATAATTTGATTTTTTGCTGTTGTTCCACGAATTGAGACATCTCTGTGTCATTTTTGTAATGTGATTATTTGACAAATATAATTATAAACTAAAAAAACAAATTAAATAATTATGCCACAATCAAATGAAGAGTATGGTTACGTTTACGTCCTTAAAAACGATTACATGCCAGGATTAGTAAAAATTGGCATGACTATACGAGATGATTATAGAAACAGATTAAATGATCTATACACAACAGGTGTTCCTGTTCCTTTTAAAGCTGTCCATGCAAGTAAAGTAAGGAAAGAAGATACAAGGAAGATAGAGCAAGCGTTACATGTTGCCTTTGCGCCAGATAGAGTTAATCCTCGTCGAGAATTCTTCCATATGGAAGCAGAAAGGGTAATTGCAATGCTCCGTGTGATTGAGATTGAGGATGTTACAGATTACACGAATGTTATCTTAAGGGAGAATCTAGACCCTTCTGAATTAGAAGCACAAACTCGGGCAACAGAAGAAAGAGAACGTGAAGAAAGCGAACAAAGAAAAAAACGTCCAACATTGAATTATCATGAATTGGGAATTCAGGATGGAGAACGCCTTTTATGGAAAGACAATCAGGAAATCTATGTAATAGTGAGTGGAGAAAGGAAGGTTAAATATAAAGGAGAAGAGTATTCTTTGACTGCCGTAACTCAAAAACTAAAAGATACTTCAAAAGCTATCGCACCTGCGCCATATTGGCTTTATGGAAGTAAGAGCTTGATTGAAATATATAATGAAAAGTATCCTCCAGAAGATTCCGTTGAATAATATTTATTTTTTTCAGAGGTTGTCTCACACATTGAGACAACCTCTATTTTTCTTTGCACCGTGATTCGTAAGTTTAACTAAAAAAGGAACGCGAAATGAGTAGGTACACAGAAATGACAGACGAGCAGTATTTCGCTGCACAAGACGAGTTTATGGAGAAGTTTGGCGCGCCCAAGTGCGAGCCCATAGAGGTGTTGGATTTAATCATGCGCAAAGAGTATGCCGAAGAAATTCTTAGCGGTAAGAAGAAAGTGGAAGTTCGCCAAGGGTCAGAGTTCTATTTGAATCGTCTTACCGACAAGAACGTTGACAAGTGGATGACTGAACATCGTGATGATGCAGACATGGATGTGGATGCTTTCAACGAATTTATGAATGCCACACGCCCTGTAATGAAAATCCATTTCCATGATTATAACAAGTCATGGTACCTTGAAGTCGAGTGTACTGAGAACGCGTTGATTGGTTTAACCAAGCTGAATGTCAAGGACTTGCAGCAGCGTTTTGACTGCCACGAGTTTGATGATGTTCTTGCTGACTATGAAAGTCGTCATGATGATAATCGTCCTCTGTTCTATTACTTTGTCTTGGGGGAAATCCTGAGCACAGATTTGCTGTAATTGGAGAGATTACTGGTTTTTAGAGAGAGCAACAGTAATGGGTTGGGATGTAGTAGAAATAGGTTTAAGGCATAATTTGCCTGTCAATGATCCTTTTGCAACGGCAAAAGAGGTTGCAAAGAGGATGAAGAAGAATATCAGGCTCGTATATCAGAATGAATACGAGTATGATAGTGCAAATAACGTCGTAAGAAAAGTAGAAGGGTATGAATTGATTGAACTCGGGAAGTTTGAAGTAAATGATTCGGAAGACTATCTGCAAATGACGGTTTCTGATTATCAGGCACATCAAATACTGAAATCAGTAGGTATTGAGAAACTGCGTCAGGCAACCTTTGAAGGTAAATATGCGGATTTGATACTTGACGATATTGAAGACTCTTTCGAGTTATACGAAATAGAAGATAAAAAAGAAAAACTTGATATTAGAATCTTTAAAGAGACAATTAATCTTGATGTGTATGTAATTGAAAGATGGCATAGGTGGGAAGAAGCATTTTACTCATCAAGCCAAGAAAATCGAGAACGGTTATACAATTATCGGATGCAAATATACAAACAAGCTAAGATGTTTGGTTGCCAGGAGGTGATTATATGTGCTGACCAAGGCCCAACAATGGAGATTTACGAACGAGCTAATTATTCTTCAGATGATTTAAAGGAATACGCCCAATCATATCAATACCTAAAAGACGATACATGGTTGGAGGATTGGGAGAAAGAAGACTGGAAGAAGAATGCAAAGCACATAATGTTCTCCGATTATTTCCAAAATCAACTTAACTTGTCTGGTGATGATTTCATAGATGTCATCTTTGATGACTTTAGCGATATTGATAACTCATGAATTAAGTTTTTTGATATGTTCTAATAACGAGATAAATAATGAAGATAAACAAGGAATACCCAGCAACTCATTCCATGTCAACGGCATGGTATTGTGTAGATGAAGATGGTAACGTTGGTGTCATAGATATTGAAGACAACGGACCTGTACCTGTTGGAGGCTATGAACAGAACTGTGTGGAAGAGGTATTTTGGGATGATTTTTCCATTGATAATGGGGATTTGATTAAAGACTACATGTTAAATCCAGAACAAATTTTCTCTTTGTTAATAGAACCCACAGACAATTACGGAAATTGGGATAAAAATGAATATGGATGGTCTAATTCTGAATGGATGTATGTCATCATTAAGATAGATATGTCAAAACTGGAAATATTGAAACAGGCTTTGAGTAAAGATAGAAGTTCGTTTCAGCGTCCAATTTGCCTGTCTAAAGAACAAGGATTGTTTTACGTAGATTTCTTTGACAACAAGGAAGGTGTTGAACTACTCGAAAAAAACAATGTGATTCTTGCAAAATATGAAGCACCCCATTATAGTACTCAATGGGCTGAAGGTTACGAAGAAAAAGGGGTAAAAAATACCAATGCATTTCCTTTGTTCATTTATCATCAAGACTATGTTCTTAATGATCTGCCGGCAATGAGACTTACCAATCCTCCATCGCCATTAAAGATTGATCAATTACCAAAGGAGATACAGGCAAAGATGCATAAACTGCCACTCAAATTTAAAGAAACTGAACGCATTCAACTTGCAGAATTGATGCCTGTTGAACATATATGGAGCATGGACTATGTATATGATGGGAAGATTTGGTGGGAACTAGCATCTTCAGATGACAGTTTGATTTACTATAATGAAGAGAGTAACACGATTATTACTAAAGAAAGAATGGATATCCTTATTGCAAATGGTGAGGCAGAGGAATTCAATTGGGATAAGCATCGTCATATAAAAGAAGAGCGATAATGATTGAACTTCTTTCAATAGACCTTTCTAATTATTGCTCTAAGCAATGCTCTTTCTGCTATAACCATAGCAGGCGAGATGGTAATACGATGTGGAAACCGTCTGAGGTAATTGATTTTGCTTCTGATTGTATAGCTCATGGCATAAAGGCAGTATCTCTGGGAGGTGGAGAGCCATTTGAATACGAGGGCGAGTTTGAGGTGATAGAGGCACTGTATCCGAAGTGCTATTTGTCTGTTACATCCAATGGATTGCCTTTGGAAGAAACTGATGTATGGCAGAAACTGGAGCAATGTAAGCCAGATAAAATCCATATTACCATTCATCAACCTGATAACGAAAGGGAAGTGCAGAGGGTTGAGTCATTGCTTCCAAGAATTGATGCCATTGGGATAAAACCTGGCCTCAATCTGTTAGTTGGCGCTGATAAGATAGAAACTGCTACCAAAGTATTTCAGCGAATGACTAAGATACTGCAAAGTGACCAGATTATCCTTGTGCCGCAGCGATTCTCAAACACGCCAACCCTTAAGCAGCTGGCATCTGTAGCTGGAGGGGAACCATTTCAAAGCCCTTAATGCCTACTTGCCTGTAAGCGACCAGAAAACTTCTATTCTGTTTCATGGGACAAGAAGGTGAACTCTTGTAGTTTCGCGCCTAATAAAAGACCATTAGAAACTCTTGATTATGCAGGATTAACGGATGCATTAAACAAAGTAAATTGGAAAAGTTGTTTATTGTAACAGGCCTCATAGGGAAGAAGGGCTTGTAAGAGAGAGAGTTGTGTAGCGGGTATGTCAGTTATGTCAATTACAATTAGGTTTTTGAGGGTAAGTGTTTTCTCCATTCTCCTTTATATTATTATATAATTAATTAATAATTAATATATTATAATATAAAATAAGGTAGGGAAGCGAGAATGATACCCTTTAAAAAATAACTGACATAACTGTAATTGACATGCCCGGCTACGATTCGTTTCATCTAAAAAGCAATCAGACAACGATATACGACATGGAAGAACCAGCTGCTCCGGCTATGTCAAAGCTCAAAATGAGCACAAAAAGTATCAAAAACCTGCTTTTTCAGGCCTCAAAACACAGCAAAAACCGTTAATTCTGATGTTTTTTTGATATTCCAAGCAACTATTCTCACAGCCCAGTGGGCTAATTTCACAGCCCAATGGGCTAATTTGTCAGCCCAAGCATCTAGCAGCACAGCCCAAGGGAATAATTCCGCAACCCAAGCAACTATTTATAAACACGGGCGCAGTTTATATAAACAGGGGCCGTGTTTATATAAACAAGGGCGCTGTTTATAAATATCGCACTACGTGCAGAAATTGCCGTCAAACGAGGGAATACTCCCCATAAAAAACATGAAAAAATACTACATTACTACACTAAAAGCCCTATTTTGCTGGGACATAAACCATTGAGCGATGTAGATAGGCAAATTACTACACGATTACTACACGATTACTACATTTTACTACACATGTCTACACAAAAAACGGGTATTTGTTGGTGGCTACAGAGAGTATTAGCTTTTTAGATAGGCGGCGCTTCGGGAAATCACAAATAAATTTGCATTTTCTCTCGGTTCGCACTATCTTTGTATCCAGAAAAAAGTTCAATTCTATGGATAATAACAAAAGAACTCAAAGGTGTATGGCCACACGAACGGCTTATTGGGTTGCCCTGTGCATGCTCTGCATGGCAACAAACATGCAGGCACAGCAGCAGAACAGCGTAACAAGCGGGCTGGAGGTGCTGGACACCCGGACGGGCGAACGAAGGATTGTCAGGGAGTTTGACCACCTCATAGAGGCTCCCAACTGGACGCGCGACGGACGATGGATCTACTTCAACTCAGGCGGACTGATCTACAAGATTAACGCGAAGGGCAAGGGCGAGGTTCGGCTGGTGGACACACAGCCTGTAAACAAGTGCAACAACGACCACGTGCTGTCGTTCGACGGTAAGTGGCTGGCTGTGAGCGGGGCCGACGACAGCACCTCGGGCTGGGGCTCGTATGTCTATGTGCTGCCCGTCGATGGCGGCACGCCTCGACAGGTCACACCCAAAAGCCCCAGCTACCTGCACGGCTGGAGCCCTGACGGCAAGACGCTGGCATATTGCGCCTTCCGCGACAACGAGAAGGGTGCCGACATCTACACCATCCCCGCCACCGGAGGCGAGGAGACGCAGCTTACCGATGCGCCAGGGCTGGACGACGGCCCTGAATACAGCCCCGACGGACGGCACATCTGGTTCAACAGCGTGCGGACAGGCTTGATGCAGGTGTGGCGCATGAAAGCCGATGGCAGCGAGCAGACGCAGATGACGTTCGACACGACGCGTAATGCGTGGTTTCCCCATGTCTCTCCCGACGGGAAGCAGGTGATATACATCACCTATCACGTGGGCGACCTGGAGCCTGGGGAGCATCTTGCGGGTAAGAACGTGGAGCTGTGGATGATGCCCTCCGAGGGCGGAACGCCCCGTCTGATGGTGCAACTGTTTGGCGGACAAGGAACCATCAACACCAATTCGTGGGCGCCCGACAGCCGCCATGTGGCCTTTGTGAGCTATCGCTTAGGCAGCTCTCCGGCAGACATACTGAAGACCAATCCGAGGAAAGCCTACGGAACGGACTACCCGTATGAGTTCACAACGGAGAAACTGACCAAGGCCCCGAAGGGCTACAAGCCGTTCTACATCAGCCACTATGGGCGCCACGGCTCACGCTACTACTGGAACGCCCTCCTCTATCGCGATCTGGACAGCCTGTTGACCACAGCCCACAGCAGAAAGCAGCTCACGGCCGAGGGCGAGGCTTTCTATAAGCGATTCGAGGCTGCCAAGGACGAGCTCTCGACGGGCGTCAGCGAACTGACGGACCTGGGCTGGGAGCAGCACCAGCGCATCGCCCGCACCATGTACAACAGCTTCCCCGAAGTGTTCAAGAAGGGCGGCAACGTGCTGGCCATCTCGTCGCTGACGGGCCGTTGCGTGCTCAGCATGTCGGGCTTCTGCCAGGAGCTGGTGCAATGTAACCCAAAGATAGAGATTCGGGAGCAGTCGTCGCGCTTCACCCTCGACGGCGTGGTGCCGGTGGACAGGCTGAACCCCGTGAAGCACGACTTCCCCAAGCCAAGGCCCCGTTTTGAGAAGAACATCAGCCAGTTCAAGGACAACGACAACCTGCGCGAAAAGGTGATTAGCCGAACGTTTTCCAGCACGGAAGGCCTGCCGGGCGACATGAAAGAAATCGGCGACAACCTCATCAACCTCTACACCTCGCTGCCCAACATCGGCCATGAGGGCATGATGGGCAACCTCGTCAGCGATGCGGAGATTGCGGCGCGCTGGGAGAGCGCCAACCTAGGCGCCTACTCCTGGCTGTTCCCCGAACAGTACACCATGATTCCCATCCTCCAGGATATCATTCGCAAGGCCGACGCCGTGCTCGACGGCAGTAGCGACCACATAGCCGACCTGCGCTTCGGGCACGACAACTGCCTGGGGCCGCTCCACATCCTGATGGGCATCAACGACGCCGACAAAGACCCCGAGAATCCCTATGAGGTGAAAAACTGCTATCAGAACTGGGAGACCTGCAAAGCCAGCAACCTCCAGCTCATCTTCTACCGCAGCAAGAAGAACGATGACGATGTGCTGGTAAAATGCCTGCTCAACGGCAAGGAGGCTACCCTACCCATCCCCACCGATAGCTATCCCTATTACAAATGGTCGGATTTCCGTCAATTTTATACCGCCCGCTGCAGCGGTATCGACAGAGCCCAATAACAGAGGCAGTAAAGCTGAGAGTCTTTCCGGAATAGTCAGAACTTCACGGGACGCCCTGTCCGTGCGCTACGACGGGCAGCATCCAGAATGCGCACAACCATCAGATTGTTTTCCAACGAACTGAGGTCGTAAGGCGGAAGTGTAATCTCGCCGCGCACCACGGCACGCAGGAAACGGAACGAATCGTCGTAGGGCGGTTGCAGCTGCGGCGCATCGAAAGGCCCGCTGTCGCGCCCCTCCATGCGTGTCTCCATGCGCGTGGGGGTTAACTGGAACACGCTGCCGCGCGAGCCATAGACATACATGTCCTTGCGTCCCTTAGGCCAGCACCACGACGCCATGATCTGAACCGTGCAGCCCGGATACTCCACCACGATGGTGGCATCGTCGTCCACTTTGGGATAGACGTCGGGCTTGTGGGTCTTCAGTACCGCATAGACGCTCCTGGGTTGCTGCCCGTGGAGCAGCCAGGTGGCCAGGTTGGCCCCGTAGCAGCCAAAGTCGATCACGGCGCCCCCGCCGTTGAGCACAGGGTCGGTGAGCCACTCCAGGAACATCGGGCTGCAGCCTATCTCTTTCGGGCCCTCGTGTCCGTCGTAGATATTGATGCGAAGGGGCGTGCCGATCTTCCCCTCGTCGATGAGCTCGCGGGCATGCTGGTTGGTGGTGTACCAGGTGGTCTCGTAGTTGGTGAGCACATGGATGCCGTACTTCTCAGCCAGCCGGGCCATGCGGCGTGCGGCTTTTTCGTTGACAGCAAGCGGCTTCTCCACCATGACATGTATGCCACGCGGGGCACAGGCCTCCACGACGGCCAGATGGTCGTAGATGCTGCCATAGGCCACCACGACCTCAGGCTTCCGCTCGTCGAGCATCTGCTCAAGGTCGGCATAGAAGAGGCTCGCGTCGAGCCGTCTGGTCAGGTCGTTCCTGGCAAGATAGTCGTCGCGGGGCTCGGCCACGCCCACAATCACGAAGTCACCACGGTTCATGCGGCGCACCACTTCGCCCAGATGGCCGTGAGTGATGCCTGCCACGCCCAGCCGCAGCGGGCTGTCGTCGGCCTGGGAAACAAGCGTGCATGATACCGTCAAACAGAGAAGGAAGAAGATGCGTTTCATAACGGAAGGATTGAAATTCATTTGGTTTTTGCAAAGATACGGCTTTTTTCTGAATAATTGTTTTAGGGGCGTGTTTTTTTGCTTATCTTTGCATGGCAAAAATGAAAACCATGGACCGGAACATCTTACGAAACATTCTCATCCTCACAGGCAGCACCGCCGCGCTGGCTCCCACCTATGCACAGACAACACGGAAGCCCAACATCATCTACATCATGTGCGACGACATGGGCTATGGCGACTTGGGATGCTATGGGCAGCACTACATCAGCACCCCATGCATCGACCAGATGGCACGCGAGGGCATGCGCTTCACCCAGGCCTATGCGGGCAGCCCCGTCAGCGCCCCCAGCCGTGCCTGCCTCATGACGGGGCAGCACAGCGGACACACATGGGTGCGCGGCAACAAGGAGCATTGGAAGAGCAGCCCCATCATCTACTACGGCGACAACGCCGACCACACGCAGGTGGGACAGGAGCCCTACGACACGGCCCACATCATCCTACCCGAGGTACTGAAACTGAACGGCTACACCACCGGCATGTTCGGCAAGTGGGCAGGAGGCTACGAAGGCAGCACCAGCACCCCCAAGACAAGAGGCATCGACGAGTACTTTGGCTACATCTGCCAACATCAGGCCCATGCCTACTACCCCAACTTCCTCAATCGCTACAGTCCCTCGCGAGGCGACACCGATGTGGTGCGCATCGTGCTGGAGGACAACATACGGTACGGCATGCCCTGCTCCGACACGTATGAGCAGCGCACCCAGTATAGCGCCGACCTCATCCACCGCGAGGCCATGGCATGGCTGGAGGAGCGGGCCAAGCACCCCGACGTGCCCTTCGCCGGCCTGCTCACCTACACGCTGCCCCATGCCGAGCTGTTCCAGCCGCGCGACAGCCTGCTCAGCGGCTACCAGAAGATGTTCCACGACGAAAAGTCATATGCCGGCAGCCCCGGCACCATGTACCACTACACCGACTGCGCCCACAGCCAGTTTGCCGCCATGATAACGCGCCTCGACGCCTATGTGGGCGAAGTGCTGACATTCCTTCGTGAGCATGGGCTTGACGAAAACACCATCGTGGTGTTCACCTCCGACAACGGCCCCCACGAGGAGGGCGGCGCCGACCCCACCTTCTTCAACCGCGACGGCCTGCTGCGGGGCATCAAGCGCAGCACCCACGAGGGCGGCATCCGCATCCCCTACATCGTCAGGTGGCCGGGACATGTGAAGGCGGGCACGGTGAACGACCATCAGCTGGCGTTCTACGACGTGATGCCCACGGTGTGCGAGCTCATCGGCGACGAGGGCTTCCCCGAGAAGTACGTCAATCCGCGCCTAACGCACGACTACTTCGACGGCATCAGCTTTGCTCCCACCCTGCTGGGACACGAGGGCGAGCAGCTGAGGCACGACTTCCTCTACTGGGAGTTCCACGAGACGGACATGATGGGCGTGCGCATGGGCGAATGGAAGCTGGTGGTGAAGGCGGGCGAATGTAAGCTCTACAACCTCGCCGACGACCTCCATGAGGACAACGACGTGTCGGCCCTGTACCCCGACATCGTGGCCCGCATGAAGCAAATCATCCGACAGGAGCACACCGAGAGCGCCCTCTTCCGAGTCACCCTGCCGTAGAAGGGGCAAGGCAACTTATTTCTCCGACAAAGGGTTAATTCCCTGTTCCGAATTTGAACAACAACACGCCAGCGACTATCAACTGCACGACGATGATGGCCGGTATGCCATAGCGGAATTTCTTGTGCAAGGTCTTGTGATGCCAGACCTTCATACCTAACCACGCGCCCACGCTACCGCCAAGGAGAGCCAGCGTCAGCAACGCAGCTTCCCTAATGCGCCATTTTGACTTTTTGGCCTTCCACTTATCAACGCCGAACATGAGGAATGCCATCACATTGGTGACAATGAGGTAGATGACGATTATATGGAGGAACTCATTCATAGTTTATTATTTTTTCCTGCTTATCGTTTGGCTTCAAATACGGCAAAATGACGTATAATGGGCTTGGCCTTCTGTTCGTCAACAACAAGTCTTACTGCTTTCACTTCCACTGGCTCGAAACTGCTTATACGCTTGTGCCCAATGTTCTCGCCACTACAAAGCGTTACGACAGAGCCGTTGGCTAATGTCCCTTCCACATGCCACTTCAACACACGTTCCCCGTATTTGATGTTTTCCTGTAAGACAAGGCGATCTATCGTTTTAGGTTGTTTTAGATTTAACGAGACGATGTCGCCCTTGCCGGAAGTGTGAACTACAGGCGTACCGTAGCGTTCTTGGATGGCATGGCCAAACTCAGCGATGCGCTTCACATCAGCATCGGGTACAAGCCCTCGATCGTCGATGACGATGCCCAGCAGCATATTGGTGTTACGTCCCACGCTGGTCTCATATTTCTTCATCAGTTCATCGACGGAGAACATCAGATTATCCTGCCCTTCGTGCCAAAACCATCCCCCTTGATATGAACGGTTGAAACGCAACGTGAAGTCCGATTCGCCTGGACACCAGAAGGGTGCATCAGCTCTGCCGTTCAGCCCTGTAACCACACGCACACCGTCGGAGTTGGTTGTGGAGTCGGCCGTGGCCCAACAGGGATCGGGAGCCGTCCCTATCTCGTTGCCCACCCAGCGGATGAGGTTTCTGTGGCCATACGGCCCTTGAAAGGCAATGGCATCAGGCTGAAGCTTCTGGACGAGCGCCAGCACATCGGCTCCGCCCTCCTTCGGAGACAACACCCCACCATCGAACCAGATTTCAAACAGGTCACCGTAATTGCTCCAAAGCTCCGTCAGCTGCTTCACGACGATGGCATTGTACTCCTGTTGAGTAACAGGAGACCCCGTCTGGACAAGCCCCGGGTTATCAACGTACAGATAGCCGTTAGCGGTGGTACTGGCATAGATGCCTGGCTTGATGCCATACTTCCGGCACGAGGCAATAAAGTCGGCCACGATGTCACCCTTACCATCCTTCCAAGGACAATTCTTTACGCTATATTCATGCGCCTCAGTAGGCCAAAGACTGAATCCGCTACAATGCTTTGCTACCAACACAGCATATTTGGCGCCAAGCGACTGCGCTGTTTCAAGCCACTGGTCAGTATTAAGCGCCGAGGGGTTGAAGGCAGTCGTAGCAGGGTGTGTGCCCCAGCGGCGAAAGTTGTATGTGTCATCAAAGACGGGCATGTCGAAATGAAAGAGCACGCCAATTTCAGCATCTGCCCATGCGAGCTGTTTCGCATTGGGGCATACCACATGCTCATCTTTCTCCGCACACGACAGCAATAATAAGATTGCCGCAAAAAGCATCAAATGGAAAAAACATTGACTTCGTTTCATATCAATAACTCTTTAATTAAAAAGCATTATATACTTACTGTTTGCCCCATTGCTTGTTGGGCAAGGGGCCCATCTCCAACTGCAGCTTGCCGCCCCGAAGAAGTTCGGAAGCGGGGAAATGGAAGGTCTGGAGCGGTTTTCCATTAAGGGTGGCACGCTGGACGTAGATGTTCCGCCGCGAAGCGTTTTTCGCCTCTATGATAAAATCCTTCCCCCGGCCATAACGCCCGCCAAGATGAATGACCGAACGGCGATAGAGCGGGCTCGCTATCTCATAGATGGGATTGACGCGGCAGCCGCCGTCGGTCTGAAACAATCCCAAGGCAGCCATCACGAACCAGGCGCTCATCTGGCCCTGGTCCTCATCGCCCAGATAGGCATTGGAGACGCCCGAGCCGTAGTAACGATCCACCACGGAGCGGGCCCATTTCTGGGTGAGCCAGGGATAGCCAGCCCAGTTGAAGAGGAAAGCGAAATGCATGCTCTGCTGGTTGCCATGAACAACGGGATAGTCCCAATACGCTTCGTTGACCGCATTGAACCGGAAGGGCTCCGACTTGCGGAATCCCTCGTCCAGACGGCTGGCAAATGACTGCGGCCCCATCACCTGGACCAACGCCGGCACATCATGGGGCACGAAGTAACTCAGTTGCCAGGCATTTCCCTCGACATATTGCGAATTGGCGCCTGTCCTGAAGGGGTCGAAGTCCGTCATGAAATGCCCCGTCGTATCGCGCAGCTGGGCATAGCCCGTCGCGGGATTGATGGCGTTCCGCCACCAGGTTCCTCGTTCGGAAAAGACCTGGGCATCATGGGCCTCGCCCAACGCCTGAGCCATCTGAGCGACGGTCCAGTCGTCGAAAGCATACTCCAATGTATTGGAAAATCTCCCCTTCTCGTAGGGCACATAGTGATAGCGGAGATAGGGCTCAAGGTCGCGATTGCCGGCAAAGCCTCCCTCGACATGGGCGGCGGGGGTGGTCTGCATCTTGCGCATCGCCTCGAGGGCATGGTTGGCGTCGTAGTCCCGGATGCCCATCTGATAGGCCGAGACCATGAGCGGAATCTCGTGCTCGGCCACCATCACGGGGATATATTCCATTCCCGCAGGACCTTTTCCCAACCACCCGCAGGCATCGTAGAGAGCCAGCTGCGAGCGCACCCATCGTGAACTCCATTCGGGGGTAACCAGGTTCCAGAACTGATTGAGGTTCCAAAACGTGTTCCAGAAAGCATCGCATCCCAGCGCCAGCTGGTCCGGGTCGGAGCTGTGCCGCACCTTTTCGTCAGGGGCTATCCAGTCGCCGTTGACATCGCTCCAGGTGTTCCGGCAAAGCGCACGGTACATATTGGTGTAGAACCTGACCTTCTCCTGCCTGTCGTCGGTGGAGATGTCTATCCGGCCGAGGATGTCATTCCAGACCTCCTTCTGGTGATCCACCACAGCCGTGAAGTCCCAGCCGAAAGGATCGGAAATCTCCGTGCGCAGATTCAGGGCCGCATTCTCGAGGCTAACCAACGAGATTCCTGTGCGTACCTGTACGACAGGATGGCTCTTGGTGTCGAACTCCACAAACATCCCGCCGTCAGCTAGCTTGTCGCTTTTCAGCCAATGCTGCTGAACGACCTCCCCGTCTTTCCAGACGCCCACCTTTTTAAAAGGTACATCGAACTCAATGACGAAATGAAGGGTGTATTCCTGGTCGGCGTCGCTGCTCCAGACACGAGGTGTCAACTGATGGCTGAACCCCTCGATACGACGGTCTGAAACCTGACGGATATCCACATCAACCAACTGGTAGCTGTACTCGGCAGGTATCTGAAGGTCTATCATCACCCTACCATCCTGCTCTTGCGGAAAGGTGAAACGCATCAGCGAGGCACGTTCGGTAGCCGTCAGCTCGGCCCGAATCCGGGTGTCGGAGAGAAGGACGCGATAGACACCCAGGGGCGTTTCCTCGGAAGCCTTGTCGATGCGCGAACGATAGCCTTCATCGGGTCTCATCTGATCACCCGTCTGCGTCAGCAGGGGGCCGTTGGTAGGCATGATGCCCAGCCCGGCCATGGTCCATTCGTGGATATGGGAGAAGCAGCCGATACTCTCCACGCTTGGCTGGTAGCCCGATTGCCAGCCCGCATTCTCGTTGTCGGGACTGAGCTTCACCATGCTGAAGGGCATCCACGGCCCGGGGGCAATCATCCAGCGGGAATGGGCCGTTCCCATGCGGGTATCCACATAGTCGGCAGGTGTCTGCAGCGTCTGCGGGCTGCGTACCACCTCGCCCTCTTCAAGCAGGGTGTCGTCGGCTAAAATCTGATAATGCGAAATCATTCCTTTCTTCACCGCCTTCATGGGAACCTCCAGCACATATCGGGCCGAATCGAGATGCGTGGTATAAATCTGCTTCCCATCCAGACGGACTTTCAACTCACGGAACTCGCCCAGATGTTCCACATCGACAAGCAGAGGCTGCGCGCGCCTCTTGCCCCCCAGCTCATACTCTGCAGTCCTCACCGAACGAACGAAGGCAAAGGGATTGTCCCTTTTCAGCGACATGCCCGAAGGCCCCTCCAGACGAATCTGGTCAAACGCCACCCAAGCCCCTTCCAAAATGGTGAGCGTGACCTCATTGCCACCCCTACGCAACACCCCCGGCGCAAGCGGTATCTTCAGCAGTCGCTCATCCTCTGCCCGAATGTCGCCCGTAATAACCCTGTCAGCTCCATTCGCCAGTTCGTGATAGGACACGGCATCGTTTACCATGACCTTGAGCACCGAACGGCCCCAGAACATACCCGCCAAGTCTATCGTAAGCAGCGCCGGCTCAGGCTGCCCAACCGTCTCCAACGCGAAAAGGATGTTCAGCACCTGCGTCCTGCACCCCGATGCCTGTGAAGAGCCAGCCCATTGGTCGTCAGGGCCTGGAAGAACATACGGAAATTCCGTCTTGGGGTCGGAATGTCCCACGATAAACCTACGGTCCTCAAATCCGAAATCGGCACGGACGAAGTCTGTGTAATTCGCCGGGGCCAGCGCAAACTCGCTTGTGGAGTTGTCGCTCTCCCCTATCGTCCATATCACATGCCCGTCGGCCCAACCAAAGGCTGACGCCAGCATCGCCAAAGCCCACAGCAGGAGCATCATTGTCCGTTGCCTTACCATAACCGTCATTTAAGGATTACTTCCGCAAATTTACGACAACTTTTCAAAAAGTTGGCAAAAAAACGCCATTTATTCTACGATTACCCTTATCTTTGCAAAAAGTTATCCTATCATTTAATCCTTACAAATCAAAAACACAATGAAAAAGATTTTCTTATTTGCCCTGTTATCGCTGGCTTTCTGGGGCGCTCAGGCACAGCCAGGCGGCGGTATGTTTGGCAACATGCCAAAGATTGACGTGAAGTTTAACGAGTATGTGGCTGCTCCGGCAGACTTCGACAAAGAGCAGACTGGCATCGCTCGCGGCACCATCGAGGAGACCACCTACGAGTCAAAGACCGTGGGCACCACGCGCAAGGTGACCGTCTATCTGCCTCCGCAGTACGACAAGACGAAGAAATACCCCGTGCTCTACCTTCTGCACGGCATTGGCGGCGACCACAAGGAGTGGCTGCAGGGTGTGCCGGGCACCATCATGGACAACCTCTATGCGGCAGGGAAGGCTGAGCCGATGATTATCGTGATGCCTAACGGACGCGCGCTGCCCGATGATCGTGCCGGGGGCGATGTCTATAGTCAGGAGAAGCAGAAGGGCTTCGCCATCTTCGAGCGAGACCTCATCGACGACCTCATCCCCTTCATCCAGAGCCGCTACAGCACCTACACCGACCAGGCCCACCGCGCCGTGGCAGGTCTCTCGATGGGTGGCGGACAGTCGCTCAACTTCGGCTTGGGCAACCTTGACCAGTTTGCCTACGTGGGCGGATTCTCATCGGCACCCAACACCAAGGCCCCTGAAGAACTGATTCCCAATGTGGAGGCCACAAAGAAGCAGAACAAACTGCTATGGATGGTCTGCGGAAGCGACGACTTCCTGATGATGTTCAGCGCACGCCTCAAGGCCTTCTGCGACGAGAAGGACGTCCCCTGCACGCTCGTGGAATACCCCGGCGGCAAGCACGACTTCGTAGTGTGGAAATACGGCCTTTACAACTTCGCCCAGCTCATCTTCAAATAAGAGTCACACGGCAAAGAACATAAAAGAGGTAGCCTTCACGCGGCTACCTTTTTTTATGCAAGTCCCTGTCGGCTATTGAATCTTCAAGTGTGGGCGGCCTGCGGGTATAGTTGCAGGAGGGGTGACGGCAGGCTTGACAATCTGGCTGGTGAAGGGCGCCACCGTGTCGTCCTCAGGCAGTATGTAGTCACCGACGATGGTATAGTGATTGGTGGGGCACGACTTGGGTTTCTTCAGGTCGGGCCGGCCCACGTCGTAAGCCAGGCGGCCAGCCACCACGGTTGATTTGATGTGCCTGTCGATGGGGGCATTCATGTTGAACAGCATGAATGCCGGCACCTCGATGTCGCATTTCGAGCGCACCGTCGGGATGCACTCCTGAAATGTCCAGTCGTAGAGGAACGTGGGGCGGGCGCTGGTGATGTTGTACTGGTATTCGATGATGCTTCCAGCCTCCACGTCGGGCACCACCACGTGCATCACCACGTAGTTGCTGTCCACGCGCTCTTTGACAAAGCCGTCGGTGCTGACCGTCCGTTTCACCACCTTCCCCTTCGCGTTCTTGGTGAAGACCTTTATCTTCAGCCCCCACAAGTCGTCCATGGCGAGGTCCACATCGTCGTCGGCATCGAAATAGGTAATGTCAATGTTGGCGTGGCGGGCGCCCTCGGGCGTCAGAATCTTGGTGCGGAGGCAGCACTCATACTTCACCAGCGTGCTGCTCTCGTCAAGCTCGTTCTTGCCGAAGTCAGGGAGGTTGTCGTAGGTGATTTCGGTGTATGACTGATTGCTGTTGGTCAGCCGGTCGGAAAGCTGATACGTTGTCCTCATCGTCTTGCACAGGACAATGGCATCGGCCCGCGTGGCATCGCCCCAGCCGACAAACTCCCATTCCATCTTCGACGGCTTGCCGAACTTCTCATTAGGCAGCTGGGCTACCGCCCTACCGCCAAAGGCAAAGAGAGCCACCACTAACACGATTATCCGTAAAAAAGAGTGCATAATCATCTATCCGTTTTTTTCGCTACAAATACTGTTTATCTTTTTTTGTCTTCCTTCTTCTGGTAGGAGAGCAGCTTGCGGTAGTTGCCCAAAGGGCGGATGAGCTTTTCTGGCATGGCGGTGGTGTTTTTTGAGTTTAATGACTTTAGGGTCTTTAAAGACTTTAAGGACATTAAGGACCTTAAAGACTTTAAATGACGCCACAAAGATAATGAAAAATATTGTGAATGAAAGAATGACGGACGTTTTTTCCCAATTGGCAGGCAAAAAACATAATAAATCTATTTAACAAATAACAGGGCCGTCGTACGTGATAACAAGGCCTTCGCACATGGCAGAAAGCCCTTTGTACACGATAAAAGGGCGGACGTAGCAGCGACAATCCCCAAAACTTCGGCCATAGGCCGACCTAAACCGAAAAGGGGGAGGACACGATGTCCTCTCCCCTACTCTCTTTCTATGAGTTTTGTCTTACGCTGCGGCCTGACCCATGAGGAAGACGCCGGCGAGGGCTACGATGGCGTAGAGCTCGGGGAAGACGGCGAGGATGAGGGTCTTGCTGAAGACGTCGTGGCCCTGGGCGATGCCGGCGATGCCGTTGGCGCAAACCTGACCCTGACGGATGGCGGAGAAGAGGCCCACGAGGCCGAGGGCAAGGCCGCCGCCCAGCACGGTGGCTGCCTGGAAGGTGGTGATGTCGGGGTTGAGCAGGCCGGTCATGTTGGCAAAAATGAAGTAGCCGGCGAAGCCGTACAGGCCCTGCGTGCCCGGGAGGGCGGTGAGGACGATGAAGTTACCGAACTTATTGACCTTCTTGAGGGCGCCGACGGCGGCGTTGCCCGTGATGGTGACGCCGAAGGCGCTGCCGATTCCCGAAAGACCAATCATCAGGGCTACGCCCAGATAAGCTAAAACTAAATTGAGTGTCATAGTGGTAATGTTATTTAATTGTTACTAATTATTTTTCATTTTTCATTCTTCACGCGGCTGTCTGGCCGAAGGGATGATATTCCTCGCCGCCACCGGTGTAGCCGGCATTCTTGAAGAATTCCACGAAGGTGAGTCGCATGGGATGGACGACGGCACCGAGGATGTTCATGAAGATGTTGAGCGCGTGGCCCACGCAGAATATCAGCGCCGTGACAAGGAAGCCGATAACGGGCGTCTTAGGGCTCATGCCCACCGCCATGCTGTTGAACACGTTGGCGAGGATGCCGCCGGAGAGGCCGAGGGCAAACAGGCGGACATACGACAGCACGTCGCCCAGCAGGCCGGTGGCCATGTTGTAGGCATCCCACAGCGCCATGCCGACATTGAGGAAGAGGTTCTTCCCCGGGCTCTGGAAGAAGAGGATGCCGACGGCTGCCAAGCAGAGCAAGGCGATGACGACGGGGTTGGAGAAGGGCGTCTTGGTAAGCACCGCCACGCCGATGGTGACCAGAAGCAAGAACCACCCGATGGTGCTGAGCGCATACTTGAAGCCGAGCTGGATGGTGAGGTTGACGGCCTTCAGCACCATGCCGAACAGAATCTGCACCACGCCGATGCAGAGCGAGACGGTGAACATGGTGGAGTTGTCAACGAAGAGGAACTCCTTCATCTTCTGCACAAAGGGGATATCGAGGCTGTAGAGGCTGAAGCCGAAGAACGAGCCGGAGAGCAGTCCGCACAGCATGGTGCTGGCGCCGAACAACACGACAAGCCACTTGGAGAAGTCCGGGTTGATGAGCTTGAAGAGCTTGGTGAAGATGGGCAGCGCCACAATCATCAGCAGGCCGTAGCCGATGTCGCCCAGACAGAGGCCGAAGAACAGCATGAAGAAGGGGGCGAAGAAGAGCGTCAGGTCAAGCTCGTTGTACTGCGGCAGCATGTAGAGCTTCGTCAGGGGCTCGAAGAGACGGGCGAATTTGTTGTTCGAAAGCTGGATGGGTATTTCATCCTCGGGCGTGGGGTCGTCAATCTGGTAGAACTGCCCCGAGGCGTCGAGGTTGGCGCGGATGTCGTCGATGCTCTTGGCAGGTGCCCAGCCTTGCAACAGGATGAGCTTGTCGGCAGCCACGGGCTCGCCGGTGAGGCGCACGCGGGCAAAGTCGATGTGGTCGTCAAGTTGGGTGCGGGCCTCCTGCAGCGCGCCAACATTGGCGGCAGCAAAGTCGGCCAGCCGTTGGTCGAAGACGGCCAGCGAGGCTTCCTCGGCGGCAATCTGCTGCTGGACGGCGCTGAGGGCGACGTTGGGCAGGTGGCATTGCTCGGCATTGATGTCGGGGAAGTGGCCGGGGGCGGTGACGGTGAGGAAGTAGAGTTTCTGCTTCCCGTGGTTGACGATGATGGTGTTGTACTTCTGCGCCCACTCCTCGTCGTAGGCTCTGGTGGGGCAGGCAAAGAAGTTCATCTCGTAGCCGGCATTGGCCAGGCGACGGACGCTGGCGGGGTCGAAGTCGCCCCACGGCAGCAGCTGGGCCTCGTCCTTACGCAGGACGGCGAGGCGCTGCTCGGTGGCAGCCTTCTCGGCCAGCAGGGCGTCGTAGGCGTCGAGCACGGCGGAGGGGTCGGAAAGGTTGCTAAGGTCGTTAAGGTCCTTAGAGTCCTTAAGGTCTTTAAGGTCGTTAAAGTCCTTAGCGTCTTTAAAGTCCTTGGCGCCTTTACTCTCTTTGGGGAGAAGGGGCTCAAGGGCAGTGATGGCCAGGTTGCAGCGGCTGAGCAGACGGACGTCGTCGGCCAGGGCGGCATTGGTTATCTGCCCCTGCTCGCGCTGCTGGACGTGGATGACGCCCATGTCGTGCAGGCGCTGCAGGAACTCCTCGTACTCCTTATAGAACACCAGGAAGGTGAGTTTCTTCATCTTTGTTATCATGCCTCGTCCTCCTCTTTCTTTTCGCGCTTCTCGAGGATGTCCTTCAGAATCTTTTGCGACGACTTGGAGAGGTTCTCCTCGTCCTCCATGAAACGCTTGATTTTGCGAATGGCATCGGCATAGCCGGGAATCTGCACCTTCTCGAAGAGGTTGACCTTCTGCGTGGTCTTCTTGCGGGCGTGCTCCAGGAGCCCCAGCTTGGCCTCGGTGAACTCGCACTCGATGGCGTTGCGGGCCAGGCCCTGCAGGAGCGCGATGCCGTCGTAGTACCACTTGGGGCTGTTGAAGAGGCTGAAGGGCTTGACGTCGAAGTCCACGTCGCCCAGCACGGGCACGCGCACGCCGGCAATCTTCTTCACGTCGAGGTGCACGTCGCGCACGCTCACCAGCGAGGCATCGAACTCGTTCCAAAGCGCGAACATGTATTCGTAGCTCTGGATCTGCTCCTCGAGGGCGCTTTGCAGCTGCTGATACTCCGTCTTGCAGCGCTTCACCTCCATGCGCAGGGCACTCTCCTTGTTCTTGATGATGGGGAGGGTGCGCTGGCGCACCTTGAGCTGTTTCTCCAGGTGCTGCAGCGACGTCTTATTATATTGATATTTGATAGCCATTGGTTAGTGTGCTATGCAAGAACGCGTTAGTACTTTGGCCAGTAGGTGTCGACAAGTTCTTTCTTGATGCTGACTTCCTCGGGCTTGAAGTATTTGCCGAAGAGGCCCCAGGTGACGTCGAGCATCTCGGTGGTGTCGAGGTTGACGTCGATGGCCAGGAGTTGGTCGGAGTAGGCCTTGGCGAAGGCCAGCGTGCGCTCGTCGTAGTCGGTGAGGTCGAAGCCGTTCTCAAGCTTGGTCTTGGCGTTGGCGGCGTCGGCATAGAGGCGCACGGCGGCGTTCATCACCTGCGGATGGTCGCGGCGTGTCTTCTTGCCGCTGACGAGCTGCTTCAGACGCGAGAGCGAGCGGAACGGGTCGACGATGACCTTGCCGATGTCGCTGTCGCGGCGCAGGAAGAGCTGTCCCTCGGTGATGTAGCCCGTGTTGTCAGGCACGGCGTGGGTGATGTCGCCGCCCGAGAGAGTGGTGACGGCAATGATGGTGATAGAGCCTCCGGAGGGGAACTGCACGGCTTTCTCGTAGATCTTGGCGAGGTCGCTGTAAAGCGAGCCGGGCATGGAGTCCTTCGAAGGTATCTGGTCCATACGGTTGCTGACGATGGAGAGGGCGTCGGCATAGCTGGTCATGTCGGTGAGCAGCACAAGCACCTTCTCGTTTTTCTCCACAGCAAAATACTCGGCGGCGGTCAGCGCCATGTCGGGCACTAGCAGACGCTCCACTGCGGGGTCCTCGGTGGTGTTGACGAAGCTGATGATGCGGTCGAGCGCGCCGGCGTTGGAGAAGACGTTCTTGAAGTAGAGGTAGTCGTCGTTGGTCATACCCATGCCACCGAGGATGATCTTGTCCGTCTGTGCGCGCAGGGCGACGTTGGCCATCACCTGGTTGAAGGGCTGGTCGGGGTCGGCGAAAAAGGGAATCTTCTGGCCCGAAACGAGGGTGTTGTTAAGGTCGATGCCGGCGATGCCGGTGGCGATGAGCTCAGAGGGCTGCTTGCGGCGCACGGGGTTGACGGACGGGCCGCCAATCTCCACCTCCTTGCCTTCGATCTGCGGGCCGCCGTCGATGGGATTGCCGTAGGCGTCGAAGAAACGACCTGCCAGCTGCTCGCTCACCTTCAGCGACGGAGCCTTGCCCAGGAAGACGACCTCGGCGTTGGTGGGGATGCCGTTCGTACCCTCGAAGACCTGCAACGTCACGTCGTCGCCCGTAATCTTCACCACCTGCGCAAGCTTGCCGTCGATGGTAGCCAGCTCGTCATAGCCTACGTCCGTAGCCTTCAGCGAGCAGGTTGCCTTGGTTATCTGACTGATTTTCGTGTATATCTTTTGAAATGCAGTTGTTGCCATGTTGATTCTCGAATTTACGATTTACGATTTCTGCAATGTGCGTCTCTGACTATTTCCTCTTCGTGGCCATGAATTCGTCGAGCTCCTTGCGGTAGCGGTAGTAGTCGTCAGACTGATAGATGCTGTAGTTCACCTGCTTGCAGATGTTGATGACCTTCTTGAAGAAGTCCATGACTTCGAGGAAGGTGTCGAACTCAAGGTCGGTGTGGCAGATGTCGATGACCATGTCGACGATCTCCTTTTGGCGCTCCAGCGGGGTGATGGCGTCGATTTCGTCGAAGGCATCCTGCTGGAGGACGACATAGTCGATGAGCTCGGACTTCCAGAAGATGACGTGGTAGTCAACGGGCACACCGTCGTCGCCAAGGATGTTGATCTGCTCGGCAATCTCCTTGCCGCGCAGCATGCGGGTCTTCATCTCGTTGACCTTGCCAATCCACTCGGCGTTGATGCGCTCGGCGATGTACTCCTCAAACTCGGGATACTCGAGGTATTTCGAATAGGAGTCGATGGGGTTGACGGCGGGATAGCGCTTCTTGTCGGCGCGCTCCTGCTCGAGGGCGTAGAAGCAGCGGGCCACCTTCTTGGTGTTCTCGGTGACGGGCTCTTTGAGGTTACCGCCTGCGGGCGACACGGTGCCGATGAAGGTGATGGAGCCGCGCTGGCCGTTGTTGAGGATGACCATGCCGGCTCGGCCGTAGAAGTTGGCGATGATGGAGGAGATGTCCATCGGGAAGGCGTCGGGGCCAGGGAGCTCCTCCATGCGGTTCGACATCTCGCGCAGGGCCTGTGCCCAGCGGCTCGTGGAGTCGGCCATCAGCATGACGCGCAGGCCCATGGCGCGGTAGTACTCGGCCATGGTCATGGCGGTATAGACGGAGGCCTCGCGGGCAGCCACGGGCATGTTGGAGGTGTTGGCGATGATGATAGTACGCTCCATCAGCTTGCGGCCCGTGTGGGGGTCGATGAGCTCGGGGAACTCGGTGAAGATTTCCACCACCTCGTTGGCGCGCTCGCCGCAGGCTGCCATGATGACGATGTCGGCAGCGGCCTGCTTGGAGATGGCGTGCTGAAGCACCGTCTTACCCGTGCCGAAGGGACCGGGGATGAAGCCCGTGCCACCCTCGACGATGGGGTTGAAGGTATCGATGGTGCGGACGCCGGTCTCAAGCAGCTTGTAGGGGCGCACCTTCTCGGCGTAGGCCGTGAGGGCAATCTTCACCGGCCAGCGCTGCACCATGTCGACCTCCACGTCGTTGCCCTGCTCGTCGGTGAGCACGGCGATGGTGTGGCGGATGGTGTAGTCGCCTTCGTCGGCAATCTTCTTGACGGTGCTGACGCCCTTCTGGCGGAAGGGAGCCATCATCTTGAGGGGCTGGAAGTTCTCTTCCACCTCGCCCAGCCAGTCGCCGGCGCGCACCTTGTCGCCCACCTTGACGATAGGCTTGAAGTGCCAGAGGCGCTCCTCGTCGAGGGGGTTGGTGTATTGTCCGCGGCGCAGAAAGACACCGTCCATCTTGTCGAGGTCGTTCTGCAGACCGTCGTAGTTCCTTGACAACATGCCGGGGCCAAGCTGAACCTCCAGCATGTGACCGGTAAACTCGGCTTCTGCGCCGACCTTCAGTCCGCGGGTGCTCTCGAACACCTGGACATAGACGTTGCTTCCTGTCACCTTGATGACCTCGGCCATCAGGCGGACGCCGTTCAGCAGGATGTAGCAGATTTCGTTTTGAGCCACAGGGCCATCGACGGCAAGCGTCACCATGTTGGCAATAATGCCACTAACTTTTCCTTTTGTCATGCTGTATTGTTGTGTATTTTGTTTCTCCGTTTTGTTATACCCTGAACTCTGCAGGGATGTTGACGTCTTTCATGCGGGTTATCATGGAGCGTAGCACGCCGCCGCCGATTTCCTTGTCGAGGCGTGCCCAGCGTTCCACGATGCGGTTCTTCACGAGGAAGCCGAACAGCTTCTCGATGCCGAAGTAGTCGAAGAACGACTCATCGTCGAGCCAGCTCCAGCGGAGGGCGTCGATGCGGTGCTCGCGCTCCACCAGGTTGGCGGTGTCGTGGATCTGCTGGATGGTGTCAAGCCGTTCAAAGCTGCCCGTCAGCCCGAAGTCGCGGCTGCTGTTGGTACGCAGGGCCTCGGCCACCTCGTCGTCGCCCACCACCACGGAAGCCACGTTCAGACGGTGCTTGCGGGCGGTCATGGCGGAGAGGATGTTGTTCATGTCGAGGTTGAAGGCGAACCAGCGGCTCACGAACTCGTTGTCGGCACCCATGGCGTGCCTATAATAATAAGAGGAAAGGAGGTCGGAAGGCATCTCCTTCTCGGTCTCCTCGGCATCGTAGGCGCGGATGAAGTCGCGCAGGTAGTGGGGATAGCGGGCGTCCCACTTCTCGTCCTCGCGGGCCATGCGGATGACCTCGCGCAGCTCCTCGGCGGTGTAGAGGCCCTCGCTGTCAGGCTCGGCGCCCTTGTCGGCCAGCAGGGCCAGCAGGTTGCGGTTGTCCTGTTCCAGCCACAGCAGGTCGGTCAGCGCGCGGTCCTCGGCCGTCAGCTCGGGATAATACTCTTTGCGGAACAGCTCCATCGAGCAGACCGGCTTCGAGTCGTCCATGCTGATGTCGGGCAGGCCGGCAATCAAGTAATAGTAGTTCTTACTCATCGGTCTTCGCTTGTCCGAACAGCATCTCCACCAGCTGAGGACGGAGGAATGACTTGAAGAAGTTCTCAAACTCCTCTTCGCCGAAGTTCATCTTGTACGAGCCGTCGGCGGGGGCGATGCTGAACAGCGCTTTCTGGCCGTTGACTTCGTTGATGGTGACGCCCTTGTCGAGAAGCGCCTTGGCTTCCTTGGCGAAGTAGGCCTTCAGCGTGGCGGCATCGGCGGTGTTGATGACGGCACCCTTCTCGCCAAACTGCTGGGCCATGGCAACAATGAACTTGCCCATCACCTCCTTGTCGTTGGTGATGCTCTTGACGGCTTCCTTGACGACGCCGTCGGTCACCAGCGTGGCAACCTCGGACTTCAGGGCGTTCATGGCCTGCCCGGCAAACAGCTTCAGCTCGGCCTGCGTGTGGGCGTTCAGTTCGTCAGCGGCTTTCTTGGCCGCAAGTTTCGAGGTCTCGGCCTCCTTGTTGGCTTCCGTCACGATCGACTCGGCCTGGCGCCTTGCTTCTTCGACAATGCGCTGGGCTTCCTGCTGACCTTTCTCCACGCCGTCGCGGAACATCTTCTCCGTCAGTTCCTGAATGTTCTTTTCCATTGAATTATAGTTTATTGAATGAAAATCGTATAAAACTCGGCGCGAAGTTACACAAATTTCCGCAAAAGGCCAAGAAAAACCGACAAAAATGCCCCATTAATTTTTCGGCTTTTTCCCCCTGTTTCTGTCCGTTTCCGATACGTCCTTTCCCCGTTCAAGCCTTTCGCCGCAACGCCAAACGTTTCATCGCATCCGACGGAACGTTTCGTCTCACGCAACGAAACGTTCCATTGCACGGCAGAAGGCCTAAAAAACGGCGTAACTGTTGGTGTTTTGCGTGCCTTTCACTACCTTTGCGGCGGAAAAGAACGGCTTTTATGAAAAAAGTACTCCTCGTCTATACCGGCGGCACCATCGGCATGATACAGAATCCGCTGACGGGCGCCCTCGAGAGCTTCGACTTCGACCAGTTGCTCAACCATGTGCCCGAGCTACGCCAGCTGCCCGTCGACATCGCCACGCGTACCTTCGACCCGCCCATCGACTCCAGCGACATGGACCCCTTGCAGTGGGCAAAACTCGTGCGCATCATCGACGACGCCTACGATGCCTTCGACGGCTTCGTCGTCCTCCACGGCACCGACACCATGGCCTTCACCGCCTCGGCGCTCAGTTTCATGCTCGAGGGGCTGGCCAAGCCTGTCATCCTCACCGGCAGCCAGCTGCCCATCGGGATGCTGCGCACCGATGGCAAGGAAAACCTCATCACCTCCATCGAGATTGCCGCCGCCACGCGCCCCGACGGCACCCCACGTGTGCCCGAGGTGTGCGTCTTCTTCCACGAGAAGCTCATGCGCGGCAACCGCGTCACCAAGTCGAGCGCTGATGAGTTCGACGCCTTCGAGTCGTTCAACTGCCCCCACCTTGCCACGGCAGGCGTGGACATCACCTACAACGAAAACGAAATCCTGCGCCGCACGCCCGGCACCTTCCGCCCCCACTACACGATGGACACCCACCTGCTCATCTTCTCCCTCTTCCCTGGCATCCGCCCCGAGATTGTGAAGGAGATGCTCTCGGCCCCCACGCTGAAGGGCGTCATCTTCCGCACCTTTGGCTCGGGCAACGCCCCGCAGCAGCCCTGGCTGTCGGAACTGCTGGCCGAGGCGACGCGACAAGGCAAGGTCATCGTCAACATCACCCAGTGCACGGGCGGCTGCGTGGCCATGAAACGCTACGAGACCGGCCTGCAACTGCTGGAGGCCGGCGTGGTCAGCGGCCACGACAGTACCGTCGAAGCCGCGCTCACCAAGTTGATGTATCTTTTCGGAAAAGGTCTCTCTTCCACCGAGGTCCGTCGCCAGATGGCGCTCTCGCTCGCAGGCGAAATCACGCTATAAGAGCCCAGCCTCCGACGTTTTACTGGATGCTGAACAACCAGCCGACGTAGCCGACGTAGCAAAGAAGGTAGATGGCGGCGTCGGCACGGTCAATGACGCGTTTCCGGAAGCAGAAGGCAGCTGTAAGCAGCAACAGCGCAGACAACAGAAACAGGCCAAGGTCGACACGCGTCAGCGATGCCACGCTGAGCGGAGTGACGGTGGCGCTGACGCCAATAATAAGCAGTATGTTGAAGATGCACGAGCCGATGATGTTGCCCAGCGCCAGGTCGTTCTTCTTTTTCAAGGCCGCCACGACACATGTGGCCAGCTCAGGCACCGAGGTACCAAAGGCCATCATCGTCACCGCGATAAAAGCATCCGAGACATGCAGTGCACGCGCAAAGCTCACCGTGTTATCCACGAACAGGCGCCCGCCCACAACGAGCCCCGCAATGCCTAACAACGTTAGCACCACAGCCTTAGCCGTGGGCAAAGGCTTCGCCGAGACCTCTGTTGGCTGCCCGTCGCCCTTCCCCGTTCTAAACGAATAAATCATGAACAGCACAAAGCATATTAGCAGGATGATGCCGTCCCAACGGCTCACGCCCTGCGGAAGGCCCAGGGGATTCCAGCGCACAACCATCAGCGACAGCAGCACGGTCACAGCAATGCAGATGGGGATGTCGCGACGGATGTTACTCTTTGAGTAGGCCAAGGGGGAAATCAAGCCCGTGACGCCCAGGATGAGCAGCACGTTACAAATGTTCGAGCCCGTGACATTGCCGATGGCCATGTCGCCATGACCCTCGATAGCCGAGAAGAGGCTCGACACTAGTTCGGGCATCGACGTGCCGAAGCCCACCACCGTCATACCAATCACAAACTCCGTCACACCCGCACGACGGGCAATGCCCGAAGCGCCTTCAACCAGCCAATCCGAGCCCAGTGTCACCAACACAAGTCCCACGAGAAGCCACAAAACATCTGTCCACATAGCGCAAAATATCGTATTCCTTTTTTTGACGCGCAAAGGTACATGTTTTCGACGGAACGGAGGGATATTTTTTGCATTTTTTGGGCTTTTTACGTCGTTGGCAGCCTTTTTTTCCTCTTTTCGTTTCAGACTTGATATTTTTTCCTTACCTTTGCGCCGTTTTTTATGGTTCCGTAGCTCAGCTGGATAGAGCAACTGCCTTCTAAGCAGTAGGCCTTGGGTTCGAATCCCAACGGAATCACGAGAGAAAAAGAATAAGATTATCAGAGGAGTAAGCTTTACACACACAAGTATTAACGATCATATCTAACAATAAAACGACCCTAAAAATGAAATCAAACAACTTATTACTCACAATTTGCGCTGCGCTGCTGATGCTCGGCGGTGGTGTCGCATCTGCTGAAGAATATATCTTCGACCGTTTTGCCGTTGGCGTAGAGGTAGGTACGGCAGGAGCTGGACTTGAACTTGCCACTCCCGTCACGCGCTTTGTGACGCTGCGTGCCGGCGTGTCGGCGCTGCCTGAGCTCAGTAAGACCTTCACCCAACCCTACTCTATCGGAAAAATCCAGTACTCGACAACCATTGAGGGCAAGCTACACAAGATTGACGGCAAATTCCTGACCGACATCTATCCCTTCCCTGAGAGTTCCTTCCACCTCACCACAGGTATTTACATGGGCACTCCCGACTTCATCCGCGTGCAGAACACCACGCCCCTCCAGGGCATCGGCAAAGGCGAAGGTATCACAGTGGGCGGCATGCTCATCTCGCCTGACGCCCAAGGCTACATCAAGGCAAACATCAAGGCTGCCGCTCTGAAGCCCTACTTCGGTATCGGCTTCGGACGCCCTGTGTCGGACCATCATCTGAATCTTGCCGTTGACCTCGGCGTTCAGTACTGGGGCAAGCCCACGGTCAATGCCTGGTCACCCGATGAAGAGACTTGGGCCACCGTCACGCCTAATGACTTCAACAACAACGAGGTCCAAAAATACTACGACCTTATTTCCGGCATCTCCGTCTATCCCGTCGTCAACCTGCGACTCTACTATTGCTTCTAACCAACGAATCATCTTCGGCTTGCCGAACTAACATCAATCATCGTATGAAAAAGTATTTTATCATCTTAACATTAACATGCATCCTTCCCCTCTTCTGCGCCTGCGAAAAGGATAAGGACGACAATCCCGACACCCCCGAACTGAAGACGCTGGATCTTCAGGAAAAAGCCGTCAGCCTCTCCATCAAGGGCGATGCCCCCTTCACCTCTATTGTTCTTACGGAAACCGGCAAGGCCATCCTCACCAAAGCTGTCGAGAAAACGATGGCTCCTGCTACCCGTGCCGAAATCTACGTCCCCGAGTATATCTACGGGAGATATGTGGTCACTGGCGACGTCTATACCATCTACGACGACAACAACCGTTTCGTATGCCACCTGATGCTGCTCAGGGACGAGGGTGTCATCACCTCAGCCACCATCTTCCTGAACAGCGAGGTGCAGGAGGGCACCACCTATGCCGTTCAGCAGATTTCGAATATCTCTGACAGCGACCTTACGCAGGACCTCTGCCGCAACTGGAACATCCGCTACACGCACATCACCCTGGACGGAGCCGTGAAAGCCACGAAGGTCTTCGAAGCTCCTGAAGCCTCCAGCTTCAACGCCTTCCTCGCCTATGCCAAAGAAAAGGCTCCCCAGCTGGATGCCGAACTGGAAGAGGGCATGAGCATTACAGACATCATGTTCACCCAGTCGGGCTCGTTCATCGTCCTCTTCAAGAACGGCAAGATTTTTGTCGGTAACTGGAGTTGGAAGAACGAGAAGACGGGCGAACTGAGCTACTCGTGGGAAGGTGGAGAGAAAATCTACACCTACGAGAGCGGCAAGGCCACGTTTACCGTCGAGACGTATAAGAAAGAGGATTTCTATACCCTCACCCTCAGCGCCAGCGTAACCGACGGCGGCAAGACCTACAACATCGCCATCGCCTTCAACTTAGAGGAGAAGTAAAAAACGGCAAACGCCATGCCGATTCGAAACGTTTGAAAGCCGCTTTCGAAGCTACTGAATCAAACATTCGAAGCTTTACAAAAACAATAAAGGGAGCCTTCGCGTAAGGCTCCCTTTTCATTTGCCTGCGCTAAGAAATCAGTCCCTTGGTTCCCCAGCGCAGCGTTTTACGCTAATCCGTCAGACCACTGCGCAGACGGCGCGGAAGTAGCCCACGCTTTCGGCAATGCCGAGGAAGGGGTCTTTCATGTCCTTTTCATACTCGAGGCTGCACGAACCGTTGTAGCCCACCTTGCGCAGCATCTTCACGAAACGGGGAAAATCAATCTTGCCGCGTCCCAACTCGATGGCGCGTCCTTCGCGGGTGTTGCCCGTGACGTCCTTCAGATGGATGTCAAAAACACGGCTAGCATAGCGTTTCAGGTCACGGATGGGGTCGGCGCCAAAGCGCATATCGTGTCCGATGTCGAGGCACATGCCGATGCGTGGGTCAAGGTCTTTCACGTTGTTCCAGATGTCAGAGGCATCGGGATAGAGCTTCATGTCGGGACCGTGAAGGTGGATGGCCGTGCGGAAGTCATACTCCTGTACTTTCTTCTCCACGTAGGGCAGCAGCTCGTAGTTGGGCACACTGACAATCAGCTTCACCCCAACCCTCTGCGCGTAGGCAAAGGCACGGTCCACCTCGGCCTCGCTCTTCATGTAGATGGGACCGACGGCGTAGCCCGTTACGTCTTTCTCGGCCAGTTTGGCATGGAAGGCGCGAATCTGCTCGTCTGTGCTGTCAAGCGGAAGGTGGAAGTCCTTGATGCAGAGCCAATGGACATCAAGACGCTGCATGATGCGCAGCGTAGTATCGATGTCGAAATTGACAAACGTATAGCCCGCCATGCCGAGGTGGAATTTGTCGGCACTTGTACGCTCTTTTTTCATGCCGCTGTTCGTCGGGGCAGCCTCGGGCACACGGCCCAATGCCACTTCGGGCAAAGCCAGCAGAGCGGCACCCGCCGCTCCGGCTTTGAGGAAATCTCGTCTGTTCATGATACTATGAAATTAGATAATAAGGTGTTATTCTTCAGCCTTACAAGCATCAAGGGTTTCTCGAAGAGAAGCCTTGTCGAGGTGCTGACCGATGAAGACTATCTTCTGCATACGGTCGCCATACTCCTCATCCCAGTCACGCTGGAGCGTGGTGTCCACCTCAAGTTGGCGGCGCAACTCGTCCTCGGGCATAGTGGCAAACCATTGGCCGATGTTCTTCAGCGAGAACTGGCGTCCGGCCTGCTCAAAGAGGTAACAGACATCAGACTCGTCCTTGAACCAGCACATTCCTTTGGCTCGGATAACCTGCGCGGGCCAACGCTTGGCGACAAAGAAATCGAACTTGTTCAAGTCGAAAGGAGCGCGGCTATAATAGACCCAAGTGGAGATGCCGTACTCTTCTGCCTCACCTTCATCATGGTGGTGGTGATGGTGGTGGTGATGGTGATGTTCTTCTTCCTCCTTATCATCATCGTCATCGTCATCATCGTGATGATGGTCATGCTCCCCATCGTGATGGTGGTGGTGATGATGTTCTTCTTCGTCATCATCGTCGTCATCCTCATCCTCATCGAGTTCAGGAGCACCCTCCTCCACCTTCTGAATCCACGTAGCCGAGGTAGCCACGTTCTCGTAATCAAAAGCGCCCGTGTGGATTATCTTCTCCAAATCCACGTCGGCATAGTCGCATCGGATGATCTCGGCCTTGGGCTGAAGGGCACGGATAATGCTTTCGATGCGTCCCAACTCCTCCGACGTAACCTCAGAAGCCTTGTTGAGGAGGATTTTATCACAGAACTCTATCTGCTGTATGAGCAGGTTCTCGATGTCGTCTTCCTCCAAATCCTTCTTCTTCAAGTTATCGCCACAGCCGAATTCGCTTTGCATACGCATAGCATCCACCACGGTGACGATGCAGTCCAGGCGCGGGATGCCCTTTACCACATATTCGTAGCCCATCGAGGGAATGGAACAGATGGTGCGGGCAATTGGCTCAGGCTCACAGATACCGCTGGCTTCGATGACGATGTAGTCGAAGCGTTGCATCTTCATGATGTCGCCCAGCTGCTCAATAAGGTCCATCTTCAACGTGCAGCAGATGCAGCCATTCTGGAGCGCAACAAGGCTCTCCTCTTTCTGGCCCACGATACCTCCTTTTTGAATGAAGTCGGCATCAATGTTGACCTCGCCTATATCATTGACAATAACCGCAAAGCGAATGCCCCGCTTGTTGGTAAGAATTCGATTGACCAGAGTTGTCTTTCCGCTGCCTAAATAACCCGTAAGCAGCAGGACGGGTGTTTCTTTCATCATACGTTTTCTCTATTTTGATGAGTAATTTTGTACCTTTTTCAGACGGATGGCGCGAATGCCCGGACATGATTTGCGCGAGCTGAGCATTGCCGACAATGAGCGCGGCTCCACTATGACCTTGCCTACGGCAGAGGAGGCATGGAGCAGACGCAACTCACCTTGTTCCTTAACCACAATGCCAAGATGGGAGACATCCAGCCCCTTCACCGTCGTCAGTAGGGCAACCACATCGCCTTCCTGAAGCATGGCAAAAAGTAGAGTATTCGCTTTAGGGATGTATCGGACAGAATAGCCGTTATAGTGTTTCTCGATGTCACTTATTTGAGAGATTACCTGGGGATTCCCTTTCAAGGCTGGATAGCTGTCGGGGTACGTGCTCATAAATGAGAGCGACACTTTCTGCTGGGGGCAACGGGCATCGTCCGCAGCAGGCAGGAGATCAAACCATTCGGCATTGTCTTGAGCGAAGTCGGTGAAGTAATGCAAACGCGAGGCATAGCCGTCCAACGCCCCGCATCGGTAGCGCAACTCCGTCAGCCAGCGGCAAAAGGCTGCATAGTCTGTTTCGCCATGCAAGACAGTCAATGTAAGAGCCAGCACTTGGTCCACAAACGTCGTGCAATCCACTTCACGCGTATTCACGACAAGCGCTTCGTCAGGAGCGTTCACTTCGAGTGTTCCGCCCACGTAAGGCCTGCCCAGAAACTCCTTGCCAATGGCTGCCACCAACGTCCCCGCATCTTTCGTCATAGCCACATCGCATACCGATGCTTCGGCATATTTCTTCAGCACCTGTTCCACAAACAGGCTGTCCGTCGGCTCTGCATGCAAAGCCGACGTCAACAAGAGAAGAAGCAAGGGGACTATCCGTTTCATCTATCGTGTGGAGGAATAAAACGACTTCGGAGCAGGCAAGTCAAACGAAAGCAGTTCGTGCGTCACAGGATGCACCAGCGAGAGTCGATAATTGTGCAGCATCAGGCGCGAGGCAGGGCTGGTCGTTGCTCCGTACTTTCGGTCGCCAGCCACAGGGCAGCCAATCTCTGCCAATTGGACACGAATTTGGTTTTTACGTCCAGTAAACAAATGAACGTCAAGCAACGAATGATGTCCATTTGTCTGGACGATAGCATAGCGTGTCACGGCTAGTTTGGCTTCTGGGGGAATCTTTTCGCTGTGTACGACATGGACGCGATAGGAGCTATCCTCCAAGAGATAGTGTCGCAACTCATCATGCTCGTTGGCAGGCACGCCCTCCACAACGGCATAATAACTGCGCTCGCGTACAAAGGTATCCCACTGGTAGCGTAACGTGCGCTGCACATTGCCGTCCTTGGCAAAGACCAAGATGCCCGAGGTGTATTGGTCGAGACGGTGGCAAACGTACGCCGTGCTGCGCGGGTCTTTCTGCTTCATGTAATCCGTCAGCAGGCTCCACGCCGTACGCTCTTCCCCACCCTCACGGCCTACGGATAGCATCCCCGACGGCTTTTCGATAGCAATCAGGTAGTCATCTTCGTAAAGAATATGCACACGGTTGTCTCTCACGACGGCAAAGGGGCGGGTGAAGTTGATAGAGACTCTGTCAGAAGGGGTCAGCGGCATGTCAAACTGCGTTACCGTCGTCCCGTTCACTTGCACATGATAGTGGGCAAGCATGGACTTGACGTCGCTGCGGCTCTTAGGTGCCAACACTTCCAGGAGGAATGGGAGCAGCGTCATGTCCTCTGTCGGACAGTAGTCGAACACCACAGGCTGACCTTTTTTTCCGTATCGTTTTTGTTTCATTGTCAATTTAGAAATGGGGTTATGGGACTAAAGTGGTATCTGAGGAGTTGGTTGTCAGCGTATCCGCAGGGACTTCGGCTGGCGCGGATTGGCGAGGGCGAGAGAAACCGTCGAAATCACGATTAAACATCAGTCCGATGCCCTGCGTCGTGAGCGAAGTCTTTGAGAAGTAACGGTCATTGGTTCTGTTATAGCCTTTCAGCCAAAGGTTCGACCTCGGAAAGAGCAGGTAACGGATATCGAAATCACCAATGAAGTTGCTGGCATACATGGGATTGTCACGATAGCCAAAGTTACCGTTCACCAGCAGGCGGTTGTTCAGCAAGCGTCCTTCCAACACTCCCTCTACTTCCATATTGCCCATGGTCAATTCCTCGCTGGAGTAGTTTCCAAGCAGGTTGTCCGACTTGATGCTGCTCGACAGGCTCCAGTTCTCGCTCGGAAGCAGGTTGGAGATAAGCGAGTTGATTTGACTGGACACCGTGGAACTCAGCAACGACTGCATGGCGGCAACACCGCCCTGTGTTCCCTGCGTAGAGGCCTGCGAAAAGTCGTAGGTGTAGAACTTGCTCAAGCCAAGCAGGTAGATGAACTGCAGATTCATTTGCTCTTCCGTAGCAGTATAGGTGCGGAGCAGGGTCTTTTGTTCCTCGGTGCCCTGCGGCAATTCGATGTTAAACGTCAATTGCGGAGCATTCGGCGTGCCTCCGATGCCCAACAGACAGTTCACTCGCACGCTGCCCATCGATGCAGCGTCGGCACTCAAGTCAGCCAACGAGACGCTGTTCACCGTGTGCGAAGCCGTGATGTTTAGTCGTGCTTCCAACGGGTCGCCATCAAACTCTACCGTCGAGCCATTCACCACGTCGAACTTTTTGGTGACTAGGTCTTGGATGTTCAGGTTGTAGTCACCCCTCATCAGCGTGTAGGTACCATACAGACCGATGTTGTCATTTCTCATTCTAATGTTGAGCCGGCCCGAACCCTTTGCCTTAATAGCATCGTCGGTAGCAGCATCAGTCACCAGGCGGATGTCGGCGTCAGGAGTGATATTGGCATTGACATTTATCCACACATCAGGCTGCACAGAGCGTTGTCCGCTGCCCGTACGGGATGTGGATGTGCGTCGGCGCAAAAGCTCACTACCCGTCTGCGCCCTAATCCGCTCCAACCTGAGCTGGATTTCCTGGTCAGAAGGTATCGTGTCGCGGTCGCGGAAGCGAATGAAATCGGCATCGGAAGTCGTGCTGCTGCCAAGGTTCAAAGCAAAGAAAGAGTTGGGACGCGTTTCGGCATCCACATCCACATTCAGGCTGTTGCTGCTTTCGGAGCCCCACACATGTATCTTTCCATCGGCATAGATAGACATCCAGAAGGGATCCACGCCGGTATTCGGTAGGTTCATCGCCTGAACGTTGTTTGTCCTCACGGTGAGGTCGTATCCCCAATTCTGAAGGTGCGAGTGCGTGATATCGCCGCTCAGAATGGCGGAGTGCGGTTCGGCTGTCGGGGCGTAAGACGAGGTATGGTTGTAAAGGGGGTTATAGGCCGTGTCGAAAATCCGGAGGTCTTCAAAGCGGATGGCACCCGGGACGAAATTGATGTAGTCGTCAAACTCGTACTTCACATTCGTGGGCACAAGGGTAAACGTGGCATTTTGCGCTCTCAGCCTGCCCTCCACATCCAATCCGGTGAAGGGGCCGTGGATGTGAAGCGTGCCGAATCCCCTACCCTGTACGTCAGACATGATGCCCACCAGCATGGAATTCAAGAAGCTGACGTCCGTGCTGTCGGCCTTGATTGTCAAGTCGAGGTTCTTCTCGGCTATCGATGCCGTGCCATCAATGTTTGCCGTCGGCGAACTGACGTTAAAGAAAATTCCGCTGTCGTTATAGCCCACCTGAGCAAGGGCATCGCCCAGCGAGGCGTCGCAGAACGTCAGGCTATCCACTTCTAAACGGGCGCCTACGCGAGGAGCCTGTGTCATCAGTCCTGCCACGTCGGCATGGCCCGAAATAACACCGCCGAAGGTCATTCCCTGCAGCTTCGCCAACGAGAGGAAGGGCGCCATGTCGATATTATTCAGCCGCACGGAGAGGCTATCGGCCTGCGGGGACGCTGCCGTCGGATGGGCAACAACGGTACCGTCAAGTGTGAGATACTGCGCCCCACTCGTAAGCCTAAAGCCCTCTACGCCATACGCAGCTTCCGAAAGGACAGCTTTAAAGGGCGAGAGCAACCAAGCCTCATTATTAATAACGGCTGTCGAAGGCTTACCTGTCAGTGTTGTTTCAAGCCTTCCTAACGCATCTTTGGCGAAATCAGCTTTCGCATGAAGATTCCCTTCGAAAAAGCCTTTGACGGAGTTGCGCCATTCAGCATCAAGTTCGATGTCGTCGTTGACCAGCGTAGCCAAAACGTCTGCCACCAACGCCTTTCCGTCCTTTTCCACCTTCTCTCCTCCTGCTTGCAGACGCATAGCGGAGCCGTTCTCGTTGGAAATGTTTAACGTCAGGTTGCGGAATTGTGTTTCGTCGTACCGCAGTTGGGGGACGTCAACGTTAAGCTTCAGGATACCCCTATCCTCGTGCAGAGCGCCATCGAGGCGCATTGGATAGTTGGCTTTTACGGGGATAAAGAAGAGTTCGTCAAGTAGGGACAAATCGTTTACCGTAGCCTGGAAGGTGAGCACATTGGCATTACCCGCGCGAGCTGCTTTGTCGGCTCGTTGGGCGGCTTTCGCTCCCTTGGGCATCAGCACCGACAGCAACGTAGGCTCGTAGTCCATCAGCAGGTTATACACGCTGCCCAAAAGATTCTCTGGCGTGAAGTAGCCCGAGGCGCGGAGCTGCATGAAATCGGAATCAATGGTGTAGAGCTGCTGCGCCCCGTTGGGGTACGAGCCAAGACGGAAGTGGTTCATCGTCCAGCGGTGTGCAGGGTCTTCCATCTGCAGGCTGTCGAGGGAGAGCTGACCACGAAGGGCATCCAGCGAGTTTCCTTTGAAGTTGCCGTTGACGCTAAACGCAAAGCGCGATAACTCGTGTTTGTCCGTCAGGTGGAGGTTATAGAGATTGAGCTTCGACACGTCGGCGTTGAGTTGATAGCTGTTCTGCACGCCTTTCGCATCATATTCCGCTGCCAGCTGTGTGTGCACGTTCGGGTCGTTTACTTTCATCGTGGCTTTTAGCCGGTTATCGGCCCAAGTGCCATTCAAGAGAATGGGGCTGTAGGTGTAGTTCTTAAAATCAATTGACGTTATCTCCCCATCAAGGGAAGCCTCACGTACGCTTTCCGTCAGCAGGTTTTTCGTGCTTGCGTTTTCCGCGGAGAAGAGTTTCTTTGCAAGTATGCCGTTCAGGTTCAGCGAAGCCGTCATCTTGCCAAGCTCGCTATTCTCCAATGCCTTCCCCAGCTCCAGCGAGCGGGTATCGACGGAGGCAGAGAAGCGTCCGCCCTTCAGCGCCGCCTTCACGTCGGCCTCGCCCAAGTCGGCTTTCAGCGAGAGATTTGCCAACGCCTGCTCGGGTGTCCTGTCCGCAGCAAACTGCATGGTGGTTTCGCCCGTAAGCTGTGTGTTACCCAGCCGCGCCTCCAAATCCTCGCAGAAGGGGCGCAACGTCGTGCCGCACTTCGCATCCACCGCCCCAAGCAGCCCCTGCAGGGAATTCCAGCCCATAGGCGTTACCGACAGACGAAGCAGCTTCCCATCGACATACGAAGGCGTGCCCTCCCCCTGCAGCATCAGATCCACGTCCCTGCGCCCCAGACGCACAATAAGACGAGGCAAATCGAAGCGCCCGTCAGCTCCCCCCTTAAAAGAAGAACTCAGCGTCAGCTTCGTCGCGTTGTCGCGCAGCCCAGGCACAAAGGCGCTGAAGTCCGAGGCTGTCAGCGTGGAAGACGGTATATCGCCCTTCAGGCGAAGGGGCGCCTCCTCACGGTAGTCGGCAAAGAGCGAATCGACGCGCAGCTCCGACGCGGGTAGGCGCAAATTGAAACCCACAAGCGTTGCCCCTTGCTGGTTGGCTACCACGCGGAACGTTATGTCGTCCAATCGAAAACCGCTCTTCTCTTTCAGCGAAAACTGGCGCATCATCACGCTCAGCGTATCCTGTGACAGAGCCTTCAGCGACAGGTGGGCATTCAGGTCACTCACATCCAAGTGCGAGAGGTTGAACTCCGCAGGAGTCTCCGGCTCGGAAAGGATGTCGTACTTCAGATGCGCTCCACGGATAATAAGCGAGTTTATCTGGATATCGGGGATTTTTGCTTCCTTCCCCGTGCTGAAGGCGTCAATTAGGAACTGGTAGTTGGGCACAGCACCTATGGAATCCGCTCGCACGGCAATCGTCGGGTTGTAGAGGCGGATGTTGCGGACAGCGATATGCTTGCCGCCAAACAACGAGCGCCAGTTCAGCTTTACCGCAAGCCTGTCGGCTGTGAGCAAAGGCTCGCCTTCAAGGTCGTCAAGCCGCAGGCTGTCCAAGAATACGTCTGCCGGCAGACGCCAGCGGAGTCCGTCGAGCACCACGTGCGTACCTATCCTGTCCTCAAGCGCATTTGCCACAGCCACAGCCGTGCGACGCTGCACCCACGGCAAATGGATGATCAGCACCAGGAGCAGTATCACGACGCATAGCGCCCTGAACACTCCACGAATTCGACTGCTTGCCTTGCTCATTTCTGGTACGGTTTTGCAATAAAACTTGCAAAAATACGAAAGAATTCCGAACCTGCCAACAGAAGAGCCTTTTTTTTATAAAAAAAGAGTGTGAGCCGAAGTTTAAGGCAGAACACACAAATAAGGTTGCCACTCAATCAGAAAAATGAGTCGCGCTGTAAGTAGGCAACTTTTGAAATAACAAATCAAATGTTGTTATTGTACCAAACGGGTTGGGACACGTGTCCCAACGGGTTAGGTAAGGTGTCCCAACGGGTTAGGACACGTGTCCTAACGGGTTTGGTACAACAAGAAAAGACTGGTTTCGCATTCGAAATTCTGCTTTTGCGAAGTTGCCCGCTTTGTTGCGAAGGGAGAAAACTGCTTTCCCGTTATACCTTTTTAAAAAAAGAGCGTGAAAGTCTTTCAAAGGTGGATTTTTTTTAGTAATTTTGCAGCGTTTTACTGAAGAATAATAGTATTTCAATTTTCAATAAACTATGCCAGAAGTAATTAGATTACGAAAAGGCCTTGACATCAAGCTGAAGGGGGCTGCCCCTACGGCGGAATGCGTCGTGCTGCCGGAGGCATCGGGCTATGCGCTCGTGCCGGACGACTTCACGGGCATCACGCCGAAGGTGGTGGTTGCCGCAGGCGATAAGGTCAAGGCGGGCGATGCCTTGTTTGTTGACAAATGGCATCCCGCACTGAAATTTGTGAGTCCTGTCTCCGGCGTGGTAGCAGCGGTGAACCGCGGCCTGCGCAGGAAGGTGATGAGCATCGTTGTCGCGCCCGACGGCAAGAACGAGTCGGTGACGTTCGGCACAAAGAGCGTGCACAGCCTGACCCCGGAGCAAGTGAAAACGGCTCTGCTGGAGAGTGGCTTGTTTGCCTTCGTGCGCCAGCGCCCCTACGACATTGTAGCCAACCCCGAAACAACGCCCAAGGCGGTGTTTGTGAGCGCATTCGACTCTGCGCCGTTGGCTCCCGATTTTGAGGTGGTGCTGAAGGGACACGAAGCCGATTGGCAGGCGGGCCTGAGCGCCCTTGCCAAGCTGGCTCCGACGTTCCTGGGCATCAGCAAACGCCAGACAGCCAAGGCGCTGACGGAGGCACAGAACGTGAATATAACCGCCTTCCGCGGCCCGCATCCCGCAGGCAACGTGGGCGTGCAGATCAACCACGTACGCCCCGTCAACAAAGGCGAGGTGGTGTGGACGGTTGCTGCGCAGGACGTCATCATGATAGGCTCGCTGTTCAACAAGGGTGCCGTCGACTTCACACGCACTATTGCCCTTGCAGGCACAGGCCTTTCGACGCCGACGTACGCCCGCGTGACGCTGGGTGCCCGCATGGCCGACGTGCTGGGTGACAACATCCGCATCGACCGTCACTACCGCATCATTGGCGGTAACGTCCTCACGGGCCGGGTTGTCAAGAAAGAACAATGGCTGCCGGCCTTTGCCAACATGGTTACCGTCATCCCCGAGGGCGACGACACCAATGAGCTGCTGGGCTGGATTGCCCCGAGGTTCAACCACTTCAGCGTGAGCCGCACGTTCATGAGCTTCCTGACGCCGAAGCGTGCCTACGACATCGACGCCCGCGTGAAGGGCGGCGAGAGGCACATGATTGCCTCCGGCGAGTACGACAAGGTCTTCCCGATGGACATCTACCCCGAATACCTCATCAAGGCCATCATCACGGGCGACGTGGACAAGATGGAGGCGATGGGCATCTACGAGGTGGCGCCCGAGGACTTTGCCCTGTGTGAGTTTGTAGATTCTTCAAAACTGGAGCTGCAGCGCATCGTCCGCGAAGGACTGAACAAGCTGCGGGCCGAAATGGAATAAGACTATGGGACTGAAACAGTTTAACTACAATCTGCGCCGCTTTGTCAACCAGATAAAGCCCAACGTTATGGAAGGCGGCAAGTTCCATGCCTTCCGTTCGCTCTTCGAAGGCTTCGAGACCTTCCTCTTCGTGCCCAACGAAACCAGCAAGGCAGGAGGCGTCAACATCCACGACTCGTTCGACTCGAAGCGTCTGATGATTCTCGTGGTCATCGCCTTGGTGCCCGCCATGCTGTTCGGTATGTACAACATCGGTTACCAGAATATGGCCTTGGGCGCCTCAATGGGCGTCGCTGCCAAGTACACGGGCTTCTGGGCCACCTTTGCCTACGGCCTGCTGGCCTACCTGCCCAACTTCATCCTGGCCTACGTGACGGGTCTTGCCATTGAGTTCACCGTAGCCCAATGGAAGGGTGAGGAGATTCACGAGGGCTTCCTCGTCACGGGATTCATCATCCCCCTCATCATCCCCATCACCACTCCCTGGTGGATAGTGATACTGGCTACGGCGTTTGCCGTCATCTTCGCGAAGGAAATCTTCGGCGGCACTGGCATGAACATCTTCAATGTGGCGCTCATCACACGTGCCTTCATCTTCTTCGCCTACCCCAGCGTTATCAGCGGCGACTCGGTGTGGGTGCTCGACCACACGATCTTCGGCCTCGGCTGCAACCTGCCCGACGGCGCCACATGCGCCACTCCGCTGGGAGAGGCTGCCGTCACAGGCGCTACAGCATTCGACTGGAACATGGTGTGGGGCTTCATCCCCGGCTCTGTGGGTGAAACCAGCATCATCGCCATTGCCCTTGGCGCCCTGCTGCTCATCGGCACTGGCATCAGCAGCTGGAAGACCACGCTGAGCATCTTCGCCGGCGGTGCCCTCATGGCGTTCATCTTCAACAAGACGGGCGACACGCAGAACGCCGTTGCCATGATGCCTTGGTACCAACACCTGGTGCTGGGCGGCTTCGCCTTCGGCGCCGTCTTCATGGCTACCGACCCTGTGACAAGCGCACGCACCGAGACGGGCAAGTGGATCTATGGCTTCCTCATCGGTGTTGTTGCCATCATCATCCGCGTGGCTAACCCGGGTTACCCCGAAGGCATGATGCTCGCCATCCTGCTTATGAACCTCTTTGCTCCGCTCATCGACTATTGCGTCTATCAGACCAACATCAGCCGACGCGCCAAACGTATTGCTAAAAAATAATCATTGAACCCATCGAACATACCATTATGAATACAAATAAAAATTCATATACCTTTATCTATGCTTCGATAGTCGTGATTATCGTAGCATTCCTGCTGGCATTCGTGTCGAGCGCGCTCCACAGCCGCCAGCAGAAGAACATCGACCTTGACAAGATGAAGCAGGTGCTTGCCTCGCTCAACGTCCGCAACGTCAAGGATGCCGAGGCTGCCTATAAGCAGTACATCGTCAGCGAGCAGTTGCTCAGTGCCGACGGCTCCGTCGCCACCTCCACCCAGCCCTACCAGATGGGCGAAAAGGGAGGCGACAAGGGCTGCGCCTTCCTGTGCACCACGGCTGACATCCTCGACAAGCGCCCCGTCTTCGTAGCCAGTGTCGACGGCCAGACCAAGTACGTCTTTCCCCTCTACGGCAATGGACTTTGGGGTCCTATTTGGGGCTATGTTTCGCTGAACGCCGACCGTCAGACGGTCTATGGCGTCTATTTCTCACACGCCAGCGAGACCCCTGGCCTCGGTGCTGAGATTACTAATTACGAGAAATTCCAGGTACCCTTCGGCGGCAAGCACGTCATGAAGGACGGCAGCGTCGCGCTCTCCGTCGTCAAGAACGGCAACGTCAAGGACGCCGAGTTTGAAATCAACGGCCTCAGCGGCGCCACCTTCACCTCGAAGGGCGTGAGCGACATGCTGCAGAAAGACTTGAGTGCCTACGCGGCTTTCTTGGGAGTTGAGTCTAACCAATAAAATAAGGAGGAAACAGAACTATGTCACTTTTTTCAAAGAAGAATAAAGAGGTCTTTACTGCTCCTCTTGGTAAGAACAACCCCGTCACCGTGCAGGTGCTGGGCATCTGCTCGGCCCTGGCTGTCACGGCGCAACTGAAGCCCGCCATCGTCATGGGACTCTCTGTCACCATCATCGTGGCGCTAAGCAACCTCGTCATCTCGCTGCTCCGTAACACCATCCCTAACCGTGTCCGCATCATCATCCAGCTGGTGGTTGTCGCTGCACTTGTTACCATCGTCAGCGAGGTGCTGAAGGCCTTCGCCTACGACGTCAGCGTGCAGCTCAGCGTCTACATCGGACTTATCATCACCAACTGCATCTTGATGGGACGCCTCGAAGCCTTCGCCATGAGTAACGGCCCATGGGAGAGCCTCCTCGACGGACTTGGCAATGGCCTCGGCTACGCTAAGATTCTCGTCATCGTCGCATTCCTGCGCGAGCTGTTCGGCTCGGGCTGCCTCTTTGGCTATCGGGTCATCCCCCAGTGGTGCTACGACCACGGCTACCTCGACAACGGTCTTATGCTGATGCCGCCGATGGCGCTCATCATCGTGGGCTGCATCATCTGGTGGCAGCGTGCCCACAACAAAGACCTTCAGGAACAATAAATCAACCGTTTAAGAAACAGAAAACAACAGAATCGCACTATGGAACATTTCTTTAGTCTCTTCGTACGCTCCATCTTTGTGGACAATATGATTTTCGCGTTCTTCCTCGGTATGTGTTCCTACCTTGCCGTTTCGAAGAACGTCAAGACAGCCCTCGGCCTCGGCGTGGCGGTGACGTTTGTGGAGATTATCACTCTCCCCGTCAACTACCTGCTGCAGACCAAAGTGCTTGGCCCTGATTGCCTCGTGCCTGGCGTTGACCTCTCGTTCCTCTCCTTCATCCTGTTCATTGCTGTCATCGCCGGTATCGTACAGCTGGTGGAGATGATTGTCGAGAAGTTCAGCCCCGCGCTCTATAACTCGCTGGGCATCTTCCTGCCCCTCATCGCCGTTAACTGCGCCATCATGGGTGCTTCGCTCTTCATGCAGCAGCGCATTGGCCTCGACCCCTCCAACACCCAAGCCATCACCAACTTCGGCGATGCTATCGCCTATGCTCTCGGCAGTGGCATCGGATGGGGACTTGCCATCGTCTGCCTTGCAGCCATCCGCGAGAAGATGGCCTACAGCGACGTACCCAAGCCGCTCAAGGGACTCGGCATTACGTTTATTACCGTCGGACTCATGGCCATGGCCTTCATGTGCTTCTCCGGCCTCACCATTTAAAATAAGGAGGAACAGACACTATGATGAAACTAATTCTTACGAGCGTAATCGTATTCCTCGTTATCATACTGCTTTTGGTCGCCATCCTGCTTGTCGCGAAGCGCTACCTCGTAGCCTCGGGTCCCGTCAAGCTCGTTATTAACGGCGACAACGAAATGGAAGTCGAGAGCGGCGGCACGCTGCTCAACACCCTTGCCGTCAACGGCGTTCATCTCCCTTCGGCCTGCGGTGGCAAAGGCTCCTGCGGACAGTGCAAGTGCCAGGTTGTCGATGGCGGAGGCTCCATCCTCCCCTCCGAAGTCAGCCACTTCACCCGTAAGCAGCAGCAAGACCACTGGCGTCTCGGCTGTCAGGTCAAGGTCAAGGGCGACCTCGGCATCAAGGTGCCCGAGAGCGTCATGGGCGTCAAGGAATGGGAGTGCGAGGTCATCAGCAACAAGAACGTGGCGACCTTCATCAAGGAGTTCATCGTTCAGCTTCCCCCAGGAGAGCACATGGACTTCCTCCCCGGCTCCTACGCACAGATTCGCATACCCAAGTACTCCATGGACTACGACAAGGACATCGACAAGTCCCTCATCGGCGACGAATACCTGCCCGCATGGCAGAAGTTCGGACTCTTCACCCTCAAGTGCAAGAATGACGAGGAGACCATTCGTGCCTACTCCATGGCCAACTATCCTGCTGAGGGCGACCGCATCATGCTTACCGTCCGTATTGCTACGCCTCCCTTCAAGCCAAAACCACAAACGGGCTTCATGGACGTCATGCCCGGTATTGCTTCGAGCTATATTTTCTCCCTCAAGCCGGGTGACAAGGTTATCATGAGCGGCCCTTATGGCGAGTTCCATCCCAACTTCACCAGCGGACGCGAAATGATTTGGGTTGGCGGTGGCGCCGGTATGGCTCCGCTGCGCGCACAAATCATGCACATGACCCGCACGCTCCACACCACCGATCGCGAAATGCACTACTTCTACGGTGCCCGCGCTCTGAACGAAGTCTTCTACCTTGACGACTTCCTTGCCATTGAGAAGGAGTTCCCCAACTTCCACTTCCACCTTGCCCTCGACCGCCCCGATCCCGCTGCCGATGCAGCAGGCATCAAGTACACCCCGGGCTTTGTGGCACCCGTCATGGGCGACACCTACCTCAAGAAGCACGAAGCCCCCGAGGATATTGAATACTACCTCTGCGGTCCTCCCATGATGGCCAAGACGGTTCTCGACCTCCTCGACAGCCTCGGCGTCGATCCCAACATGATCAGCTTCGACAACTTCGGCGGCTAACGAGCGCAAAAGTCTACATCATCAAGGTGAAAAGGGGCATCCATTGGATGCCCCTTTTTTACCTTTAAATACTTTTTTTACTAATAAATGAATTTATTTTGCTTTTTCACTCGGCTTGCACTATCTTTAATCCCCTGCAGGGCTTTTAGATAGGCTGCGCCTCGGATAATTGCAAATAAATTTGCATTATCGCTCGGCTTGCACTATCTTTGTCAGGGAAAAGAAATTGTGAACAGAACAACATAATAATATCAACCGCTATGAGAAAACTTTTCAGAACAATTATGTGCTGTGCGATGGTATCGTGCAGTCTGACGGCGTGGGCCGAGGTGGTCTATCAAGATGCCAACGTGCGTTTCACGCTCATCGACGAGGGGACACTCCGCCTCGAGTATGCCCCCGACGGCAAGTTTGTTGACAACAAGAGCTTCATGGCCGTCATCCGCGAGTATCCCGAGGTCCCCTGTAAGGTTAAGGACGGCTCACGCCAAGTGACCATTAGCACCAGCAAGCTGAAGCTGGTCTATAAGAAGGGTACGGCACCGCTGAGTAGCGACAATCTTACCATCAGCAACACCAAAGCAATCTCGACACCTTTTGTCTGGAAGCCCGGCATGCAACAGAATGGTAATCTGAAGGGCACCTACCGCACCCTGGACGGCTACGACGGAGCCGAATACCAGTACAGCAACCCTAAGCGTGAGATGCCCATTGAGGACGGACTGCTTGCCACCGACGGCTGGACCCTCATCGATGACAGCAAGAGCCTACTCTTCGACGGTGATGCCGACTGGAACTGGGTCACCGAGCGTGAGAGTACCGAAGGGGCTCAGGACTGGTACTTCATGGCCTATGGCCACGACTACAAGAGTGCTCTGCTCTCCTACACCCGCTTCGCCGGACGTGTGCCCCTGCCGCCCCGCTACACCTTTGGCTACTGGTGGAGCCGCTACTGGAGCTACTCCGACCAGGACCTCCGTAATCTCATCGGCAACTTCCAACGGCTCGACCTTCCGCTTGACGTGCTGGTCATCGACATGGACTGGCACCCCATCAGCGAACAGGCCGGCGGAGGCTGGACGGGCTGGGACTGGAACGAGATTCTATTCCCCGACTACAAAGCCTTCTTGAAATACCTTGACGACCAAGGCGTCAAGACCACCATGAATCTCCATCCCGCCCAAGGTGTACGTCCCTATGAGAAGAAGTACATCGAGTTCATGCGTCGTCTGGGCAAGAACGACGGCAAAACCTACGAATGGCTCGGTTCCGACAAACGCTACGTAAAGGCTCTCTTCGACACCTATCTCCACCCCTACATGAACGAGGGCGTTGACTTCTGGTGGCTCGACTGGCAGCAATGGGAGAAGGACCGTGCCATCAAGGACCTCGACAATGTGTTCTGGTGCAACTACATCTGGTTCTCCGATATGGAGCGGACCGGTACCAAGCGCCCCATGCTCTATCATCGTTGGGGCGGACTGGGCAACCATCGCTATCAGATTGGCTTCTCGGGCGACTCATACATCACCTGGAAAAGCCTTAAGTTCCTGCCCTATTTCAATTCAACGGCCTCCAACGTACTCTACGGCTACTGGAGCCACGACATAGGCGGCCACCAGAGCCATCGCTATGGAACCCCCGTCGAGCCACAGCTCTACACCCGCGCCATGCAGATGGGACAGTACCTGCCCATCATCCGAAGCCACAGCACCAAGGACCCCAGCTTGAACAAGGAGCCCTGGGCATTCGACCAGACAACCCAGCAACGGCTGGCAAACGTCATCAACGGCCGCTACGCTCTTGTGCCTTACATCTACACCATGGCGCGTAAGACCTACGAGACCGGCATCTCGCTGTGCCGTCCCCTCTACTACGACTATCCAGAGGCCAAGGAGGCATACGAGTATAAGGAAGAGTACATGTTCGGCGACAACATGCTCATCGCTCCCGTCACCGAAGAGGTTGACAAGGCCGACGGCTATGCCACCGTTAGTCTTTGGCTCCCCGACGGCCAATGGCTCGAGTATGAGACCGGCCAGATGCTCCAGGGCGGACAGTCCTACCAGCGCCGTTTCACCATGGACGAATATCCCGTCTATGTCAAGGCGGGAAGCATACTCCCCTACTACGGCAAGCTTAAAAACCTATCCGGCACTACCCAGGCCGTCACAGTCCGCGTCTTCCCCGGTGCCGAAAAAGGTGAATTCCAACTCTACGAGGATAATGGTGAAGACCGCAACTACGTCACCGAATATGCCTTCACGCCCCTTTCCTTCTCCCGTCAGGGCGACGTGCTTTCCGTCACCATCGGTGCCCGCAAAGGAAACTACAAGGATATGCCCGCCCGTCGCCACTACTCTGTCGCCCTACCCTGCCAGAAAGCACCCGTTAGCGTTTCGTGCGGCGGAAAGGCCGTACCCTTCACCTATGACGGTATGAACCTCGAAGCGACCATCGACCTTGGCGAAGTTGACTGCTCATCCGCCACCACCCTCGAGGTCATCATGCCCGCACAGCCTGATCTGGTGGCCGGCACGAAGGGCGAATTCCGTCACCTGCAGACCGTCGTGCGCGACTTCAAACAGCATGATGCCGGCATGGTCTATACCGCCGACTTCGGCTTCCTCGAGGCTGCGCCTTTGCGTCTCTCCTATCATCCCGAAAACCAGGAAGAGACGCTCAACACTTTCTTCCAAAAAGATGCCGCCATCCACCAAGTGCTGATGGAGCAGATGGGCGTGGGCGACAACTACCAGCGCGCCGTCCGGCATCTGGGCATTCAGAGTGTCCTCACCGATGTTCCTGCCGAGGCCTACCAGGCTGACGGCAAGACAGGGTTTACCGCCCGTTATTTCAACAACAAGACCCTCACGGGCGACCCCGTGGCTACGGCTCACATGGAAAAGATCGACATGTTTGAGAGCCAAAGTCCCCATGACGGCGTTAAGGCCGACGGCTGGAGCATGATTCTGGAGAGCGAGCTCACGTCGCCAGCTGACGGCACGATGGCCTTCTCCCTCACCGGCGATGACGGCTACCGTCTTATCGTCGATGGTCGCGAGCTATGCTCTGACTGGGGCGACCATGCCGAAACGTCTCGCCTCGCCACCATCACTACCATTAAGGGTCAGCGCCACACCGTACGGATAGAGTACTACGACAACGAGTACAACGGCATCCTCCGCTTGAAGACAATGGTGTTACAATAGTCCGCCCCTCTTTGATAAACCCCATAATCTTTCCGTCCAAAGCACGCATTCATTGTGTGCTTTGGACGGAACTCTAAGTTTTTGCCCACTAAAACTCCTTCTGAAGATAAGGAAGCCTTTTCTTCCTCAACCTTTTTTACGAGAAACAGGCAAAATCATCGAAACGAGCGGTTTTCACAGCTCATTATGGCAAAAACACCGATGAACGAAGCGTCAGAAGCGACGGTCGTACGCCTCCTTCAGCTGGTGCATGGCCTTCGCAATAACGGAGCGAGGCGAAGCAACGTTGAGCCGCATGAATCCCTCGCCAGGCTTGCCGAACATGGCACCTTCATTGAGCGCAAGATGGGCATTTTCAACGAAGAAGCGGTTGAGCGCCTCGGACGTGAGACCCAGCGCACGGCAATCAAGAAATATCAAATACGACGCTTGCGGACGAATCATACAAATGCGCGGCATATCGTGAGCCAGCGTTTGCTCCACATAATCAATGTTCCCTTGGATATAGTCAAGACATTGGTCGAGCCACTCCGTTCCATGGCTGTAAGCTGCCGCCACGCTGATGAATGAAAAGAGGTGTCCGAGGTTCAGTTCGCTATTCTCGAGGAATGTAGCAAAGCGTTCACGAATATCTGGATTAGGGATAATGGCATAACTGCTGGTAAGCCCTGCCATGTTGAACGATTTCGACGGGCTGGCAAAAGTGATGCTATTCTGTGCCGCAGCCTCGCACGACGAGGCAAAGGGAATGTGCGTGTATCCGTGCAAAGTAAGGTCGGCATGGATTTCGTCGCTAACCACAAGTACACCCTTCCGCTGGCATATCTCGGCCATGCGGATAAGTTCTTCGCGTTTCCAAACCCGTCCGCCTGGATTGTGCGGGTGACAAAGCAAAAACAACTTACATCCCTCTGCCTTACGCTCAAAGTCCTCCCAGTCGATAGCCATCTCAGCGGCGGGAAATGAGACGGGATAATGATTCTCACGCAGTTCCTCTTTCCTTATTATAAAAGGGCTTTCTACCACAACCCTATCGTTCTTCTGAGGCACAAGGATATATGGGTGATAGACGGGTGTCTGAATGAGCACTCTATCCCCCGGGCGGGTAAAACAATGTATGCAGAAAGCAATACCAGGTACAATGCCAGGCACGAAATTCAGCCATTCCTCACGAATCGCCCAACCATAACGCATCTGCTGCCAATGCACAATAGCCTCATACCACGCACGGGCACGGCACGTATAGCCCAGCACAGGGTGTTCACAGCGTTGTTTTAGCGCGTCAAGAATAAAAGGAGGCGTTGCAAAGTCCATATCCGCCACCCACAAAGGGAGCAGGTCTTCCCTGCCCCACAACTCAGGCACATAGTCAATCTTTAATGCATCTGTGTGCCTACGGTCTATGACTTCATCAAAATCGTATTTCATCTCAGAAAATTGTTCCCTAATTCCTATTTTTCAGTTTTTGCCCATTCATTTAGTATTGCTATAATCTCATCTCGCATATCGTCAGGCATATTGTTGATACGCGAACGGTGCGAACCCTCAGGCTGGATAAAGACGTGCATGTTTTTCTTTGGCGAGGGAAGGACAACACGCGTGGCACTCCAAGGATCCCATTCGCCATAGATGAACATAGCAGGAATGTCCTGTTCACGGAGAAAAGTACAGCATTGTTCGTAGAGATCCCCCTTGAATTCCAAGTAGCTGAGTTCTTCGGGAATCATCACGCGGCGCATATAACCTTCGTAAGTCGGGCGGCTGATGAGGCCCCTGAAATGCTCCACGTCGTAGCCGTAATAGCCAATTTCGCGCATGGCCTGCACGTTGAAGGGCACGTAAGGTGTCTGACGCGCGAAATAGTTGGGCTCGCACTTCTCCACCAAGCTACGAAAGAGCTCGTCAGCGCCCACTTCTGGAACGACCATCTCCACGTCGGGCTTGCCGCGACGCTTCTTCGCCTTAGGCACTAACAGCGTGCGCGTCTCGGGTACCGTCGCGAGGTCGTCGCCCCATTGCCAGAAGGCGAAGGGATACTCAAGCACCATCAAATCGAACACTTCCTCCAAGGGGACACGGAACGTGTAACCCTTCAACGACACGTATTCTTCCAGCATAGGCAGGAGCTCGGCTTTGCGCAGCAACACCGTGAGTTGGAAGTAACGAATCTTATCGCGGGCCTCTGCTGTGCCGACGGTATCAAGGAAGACCTCGTGTCGCCCGTCTTCAAGCGCCTTGTTGAGCGGAGCCACGTAGCTGACGTTGGCTACCACATCGTCAGGGAAAAACGTGCGGTAGAATAAGGCCGTCTGTCCTCCCTTGCTGATGCCCGTTGAAAACCATTTTCCCTTATACAGCTTTCCAAATGTTGTACGGATGTGATGGTAATCGTAAGCAGAGTTTCTCACCGTCAGATACCTCCACAGCTCGCTTTCGTAGGCTGCGTTGCCCGTCAGCCCTTGCTGAGTAATGGGGTTGCTGGCGCCATTGAAGCGGTGCTCAGTCATAATCACGTTGGCCTCAAGCAGCTCAGAAAGTTCCTCCGTATAGCGCGGGTGCAAGGCATACTCGTTGTTATATCCTTCGGTAACGATAACAGTGGGGCGGTCGAACCCGCGATGACGAATCACCAATCGCTGCTCGAACATGCCTTCGCACGAATCCGGTGGGGCGACAGGCTGCTCGAACATCACCAAACGCTTTGCCACACCGTCGGCAGACTCAAGGGTTTCCACACGGGTTACACCGGGCAATGCCCTCAACGCATCGTTGAGGGCATCAGCCACAGCACTTAGCGCCACAAACAGCAGCGCAAGAAAGAGGACTGTTTTCTTCATATAAATTATACTTCTATCGAATACCCAGCACGGTAGTCGTAGTGCATCAGTTTAGTGGCTTCAGGATCATTGGTAAACTTCTGGACGATGGGATTCCAGATGACAGGACGTCCTAACTCAAGGGCGATATTACCCAAGTTGCAAACGGTGCAGGAGGTATGTCCCGTCTCCACAGGGCAGTTGGGATCAACGTGCGCCTTCACAGCGTCAATCCAGAAACGACGATGTGCCGACTGAGCCTCATAAGCACCGCTTTCCACGCCAAGGTCCATCTTCTCGAACTTCGGGTCTGAGGCACGCAGCGAGCCACGACAAACCTTTATCCAACCGTTCTCGCCATAGATTTGCAAACCTTGCTCGCCTCCATTATAGGGTTCTTCGGTAACGACTGTGCCATTATCATATTCAAAGGTAAGCACATCGTAGCGTCCATATCCGGCAGGACTTATCTTAACAGGGCCTCCATTGCCATCCTTACCGATAGCCCATTGAGCGATGTCGAACATGTGAGCGCCCCAGTCAGTCATCAGTCCTCCGCCAGTTTCTTTGTACCAACGCCAAGCACCCCAGAGCTGCTCATCATGCGATTCATCCACGATAGGATCGAGATCGGAGTGATACCACACAGATGTGGGAAGCGGACCCAACCATTTATCCCAGTTCAGCCCTGCCGGCACATCCATCTTAGGCAGATTGCAGGGAACAGGAGCCGCACTTTTCGGGTTTACGCCATTTCGCCCACAATGGACTTTGATTTTCTCAATTTTGCCCATGATACCTTCGCGGCACAGGGTGGCTGCGTGGATGAATTCGCCGCTACTGCGCTGTTGGCTACCCACCTGAAGGATGCGTCCATACTTACGCACGGCCTTGCAAAGCTGTTTGCCCTCGTAGATGGTGAGCGTCAGAGGTTTCTCCAAATAAATATCCTTTCCAGCCTTACAGGCAGCAATGGCAATGATGGCATGCTGATGGTCAGGCGTTGCAATTACAACGGCATCGATATCCTTTCGAGCCAGAAGGTCCTGATAATCCTCATAGACATCTACTTTCACCTTCTTTTCACCTTTCTTCTGGTAGTAGTCCTTAACGCGACGCACGAAGCGGTCACGTTTTATGTCATACACATCACAGCCTGCCAACACGCGCACGTCGTCAAAAGCCATGAATGTGCTCAACAAATACATGGCCTGCTGCCCAAGACCGATGAAACCAAGGTTCACCTTCCCATTGGCAGACTTCTTCGCAGCAGAAGCTACATCTGGCAAATTAGAATAAGCTTCTGACGGATTAGAATAGGCTTCTGCCGGATTAGAGCAAGCTTCTGTTGCACGAATCAAATTAGCTGGCGCAGCTACAGCTGCAGCACCCAATGCACTCACTTTCAAAAATTCTCTTCTTTTCATGGTTTATAGTTTTTAATTGGGGTTAATCTAAAGGCGAGCAAATTTACAACATTTTTTGGTAATCTCAAAAAAAAGCATTACTTTCGTCGCAAAATACTAAAATCAAGACGCCGTATGAAAGCATTTATGGACGAAAACTTCCTGCTCTCCACCGAGACAGCCCAGCACCTCTATCACAACCACGCCAAGAAGATGCCCATCATCGACTATCATTGCCATTTGATCCCACAGATGGTAGCCGAGGACCATCAATTCCGCAGCATCACCGAGCTTTGGCTGGGTGGAGACCACTACAAATGGCGTGCCATGCGCACCAACGGCGTGCCAGAGCGCTATTGCACAGGCTCCGACACTACCGACTGGGAGAAATTCGAGAAATGGGCCGAGACAGTCCCCTACACCCTTCGCAACCCGCTCTACCACTGGACGCACCTTGAACTGAAAACGGCCTTTGGAATCAACAAGATACTCAACCCCACAACAGCTCGTGAAATCTTTGATGAGTGTAACGAAAAGCTCTGTCAACCCGGTTATACTGCCCGAGGATTCATGCGCCGCTATGGCGTGGAAGTGGTTTGCACCACCGATGACCCTGTGGATGACCTTCGTTGGCATCGTATAACACGCGAAAGCGGATTTGAAGTCCGTATGCTCCCCACCTGGCGTCCCGACAAAGCAATGGCTGTAGAGAATCCGACAACCTTCCGAGCCTATATCGAAAAACTCGCCGAAGTCAGCGGCGTAACTATCAGCAAATTTAACGACGTCATAGACGCCCTCCGCATCCGTCATGATTTCTTTGCCGAAAACGGATGCCGCCTTAGCGATCATGGAATAGAGGAATTCTACGCAGAGGACTATACCGATGCCGAGGTGAGCAACATATTTAATAAGGTATATGGAGGCACCCCACTCACGCCAGACGAAATCCGCATTTTAAAAAGCGCCATGTTAGTTGAATTTGGCATTATGGATGCCGAAAGTGGCTGGACGCAACAGTTCCACTACGGAGCCATCCGCGACAACAACAGTAAAATGTTCCGCCTCCTTGGCCCCGACACGGGCTTCGACAGCATTGGAGAATTCAATACCGCCAAAGCCATGAGCCGTTTCTTCAACCGCCTCAACGATAGAGACTGCCTCGCAAAGACAATCATCTACAACCTCAATCCCAGTGCCAACGAAGTTGTAGCCACCATGCTAGGCAACTTCCAAGACGGCTCCGTCCCAGGAAAAATGCAGATTGGCAGCGGCTGGTGGTTCCTCGACCAGAAAGACGGAATGGAGAAACAGATGAACGCCCTAAGCCTGCTTGGCCTTCTTAGCCGCTTCGTCGGCATGCTTACGGATAGCCGTTCCTTCCTCTCCTATCCTCGTCACGAGTACTTCCGTCGTACGCTCTGCAACCTATTAGGGCGTGATATTGAAAACGGCGAAATCCCTGTTTCCGAATTGCCACGTGTGGAACAAATGGTTGAGGACATCTCCTACAACAATGCCAAAAACTTCTTTAAATTCTAAATAGCCTCAAGTATTATTAACTCCCCTTAAAACAAAGAAGCAGCTGGATTATGCTGCTTCTTTGTTTTATTCTATGTGCTTAGAATTAATATTTGATGCGCTTCAAACGATTACGCTATGAGAGACTCTTCTGAATTCTTCCTATCAGTCCTGTTAATACCGTTCCAGGACCACATTCGGAAAATTCTGTCATACCATCTTGAATCATGTTTATTACAGTTTGCGTCCAACGAACAGGTGACGTCAGCTGTTTCAGTAAGTTTGCCTTAATAACAGCAGCTTCCGTGTATGGCTGCGCATCCACATTCTGATAGATAGGACAGATAGGCTGTTTGAACTCTGTAGATTCAATAGCTTCAGCAAGCTCCACACGTGCCGGCTCCATTAGCGGAGAGTGAAATGCCCCTCCCACAGCCAACGGCAATGCACGTTTCGCGCCTGCTTCTTTCATACGAGCACAAGCAATCTGAGTTGCTTCCACCTCGCCTGAGATAACCACTTGCCCAGGACTATTATAATTTGCAGGAACTACTATTCCATCTATTTCGGAACAAATACGTTCAATGGTTTCATCATCCAACCCAATAATTGCCGCCATCGTGGAGGGCTGTGCCTCGCAAGCCTTTTGCATAGCCATAGCACGGGCATAAACCAACTTCAGACCGTCCTCAAAGCTTATGGCACCAGCAGCTGTCAAAGCAGAGAACTCACCCAAAGAATGTCCGGCTACCATATCTGGTTGGAAATCCTTACCCAAACACAACGCAGAAATCACAGAATGAAGGAAGATTGCAGGCTGTGTCACTTTCGTCTGTTTCAATTCTTCATCGGTTCCATTAAACATTATGTCAGTTATTCTATAGCCAAGAATATCATTCGCTTTATCAAACAGCTCCTTAGCTAAAGAATGATTATCGTACAGGTCCTTACCCATACCAACGAACTGTGCCCCTTGACCGGGAAAAACAAATGCCTTCATAAGTTTTTAATATTTTTGAATGAAATAATAAAATGTTAGAGGGTGAGCGAGAAATGCTCACCCTCTTTTATACATTGTCATGCCTTCTTTTCTTTTTCCTCTTCAGGAAGTAACGCCGGATCTTCATCCAGGCTCCACCATTCAGGCCACGGTGAGCCTTGCTTCTTTAAGAAATCGAATCCTATCACGGACCCCACTGCCAAAACACCGCCTAAAAAGGTGAAAATAATCAATTTCTTTAAACGACTATTGGATGGCTTATTAGGAACGACTATTGATTTCACAACAGAGAGAACGGGTTGGTCTTCCTTAACCTGCATCTCGGCCTGCATACGCTTCTTTGAAATATCAGAAAAAGTGGAAAAAGCCAAATTATACTCCGCAACCAACTGGTCACGACGAGTTTGTGCTGTAGCAGAAAGAATGCCTCGATTAGCATCGTTAAACTCGGCCAACGCCATTTGTTTATTTTGGTAATCAAGATGCACTTCTTCATAACGTTCATTAATATAAGCCAACGTCTGAGAGTGTTTTTCTATTTTAAATTCTGTTATATATTTATCCAACAAATTAAACACTGCCTCACACAGCTCGGCAGCAGCAAGTTTCTCACCCATTACACACGATAGTTCCAAAAAACCATCATTCTTATCTATATCAATAGCAATATTTCCCTTAATTATACCCAAGCATCCAGATTCATCTTCTGAAAAAAAGCCAATACGGGAAACGGATGCTGTCAATTCTTCTGAAACAGGTACTGTTACTTCCTGCTGGACATTACTTCCTTTTGACATTAATCTTTTCAACAAGACAAGCGGCCATCCATAAGTATAGGTATAAATATAAGGTGTTATGGATTTTTTCTGATAGTCTGGGTTCATGTAATAGTCGAAAAGTGAAACAGGTTCATCCCATTCCTCAAAATGCAATTCCGTATACAGTAATTCATGAAGCAAATCTGCATTTTCCAACAGTTGAGGATAAATTAACGGAGACAATGTACTTCCTCCCTCCATATCAAACGTACTCATTCCTGCCAAAGCCGCCAAAGCTGAGGCTGAGGTTGAACGACCAGAGGCCATTTGAGGCACAAAAGAACATGACGATTTATAAACAGGACGACTTAACAGCGCAAGGATTAAACCCATTACCATGAAACATGAGGTAATTACAATAATATACTTACGCTTATTCCAGAGGCGTTTGACAATCGCCATAATATCTATCGACGTTCCCTCTTCTTCAAGGTCATTATAATCGTCTTTAAAATCTACTTTCATAATACGTCAATTAGTTATTTTCAAAAAACTTATTTCGTCAACATGTTCGTAAGCGCTACAATCATATAGGCAAGTGAACTCGTCGAGGTAGCCAATGAGGCAATCTCTGACACAGAAATACTATTTTGCCCTTCTTCCTTTTCGGGAACCACTATTTCTGCACCTGGCTCTATCTTTATTCGACCGTAACGACGGGTAGCAACTTTACCATTCATGAAAATCGCATACGTCTTTTTAGGACGTGCGTTGTGAGAAAAGCCGCCTGCCTGACGAATGTAATCGCGCCAAGAGAAAGTCTTATCATAATTTACTGTATTTGGATAAAACACAGCACCAGCCACCTTAACAGTATTATTCATCTGGGGAACATTCACAATATCTCCGGCACGAAGCACAACATCTGCCTTGGAGCCTGGATGATCAAGAGCTTTCTTCAAATCAATTCCAATATTATAGCGATCTGTCAATGCATTCAGGTCAATTGTGTCACGACCTTCCAAATTCTGGTTTGCAATCATAACAGCTAACCGTTGACGTTCTATCTCCTCTGACGTAAGTACACGTGTCAATCGTGCTCCATAAATCCACGCTTCATCGGTGAAGCCACCACAATCTGCAAAGACATCCGAAAGACGTACTTCTGGTTTATCAATAATATAGGTACCTGGCGACATCACTTCACCTTCAATAGTCACATGGGTCTGCGGACGGAAATAAGTAAGACGACGTACCGAAATAATATCATATGGTTTCAAAGTCATATGAATAACTTCTGGTTTTTCCTCCAAATTATACATCTCAACCGTTCCACGCTCACGGCCGCCTCGGCTTGAGATCTGAATATTAGTCTTATCGGCACCATTTGAGAAACCACGAGCCATAAGAATGACATCTTCAAGTGTCATACCTTCACGGTAGGTAAAAGTACCCGGATTCTGAACCTGGCCGTTGATGGTAATCGTTGCATCCTCCTGCAACTCACGCAAACTATATATACGAATACGGTCATTTCTCATCAGTTTAACATTATTGCGTCCCTCCAGAGCATCAGTGACATTGAACGAGACAATGACGGGCACCCCGTTATGATCCTGACGACTTATCTGACCACGGTCAGTAAGTACATCCTCACGCAAACCGCGAGCAAGCAGGATAACGTCGGCTACTGTCATTCCTTCAGAGAACTTAAATGTACCCGGCTCCATCACATGACCGGCAATGGAAACACTATCACTCTGAATAAACTCTTCTTCGGCGAACAATTTTACCTGGTCTTCACGTACCAATTCTATGTATTCCTCACCTTTAAGTACCTTCTGTAAATCAAAGGATATGAAAACAGGCAGACGTTTTTCGTCCAAACGCGTAATCTGTCCGCGCAGTTCATAGGCACCTTCACGCAGACCTCCTGCTGTGCGAATAAGGGAGGCAACATCTTTCAAGTTACTACTAATGGCATAGGAACCTGGATACATAACAGGACCACTAATACTGACACGGTTGTCATAAAGGTCAGGATTGCTACGCACGGTGACGACATCTCCGTCTTCCAGCTTAAAGCTACCGAACTGACCGGAGGGGACATCATAAGCCTGACCAGTAGCAGAAGTATTTCGACGAACAACATGCACTTTACTACGGTCGGCATGGGTGGAAAAACCTCGAGCATAATCGAGAAGTTCCTGCACCGTCTGCCCTTTCTTCAACTCATAACGCATTGGACGAACAACCGCACCCTCGATGGTTATAATATTATCATACGCATCGACTGTTAAAAGGTCGTTGTCCTGCAGACGAAGGTTCTCATTGAATTTGCCCTTGAAAATAAAATCATAAAGGTCGAAAGTAGAAACTTTCTTTCCGTTACGATACAAATTGATGTTACGGACAGAACCCGTCTCACGCACGCCTCCAGCCATAAAAATGGCTGAGGTAATGGATGAAAGAGAAGGTATCGTGTACATACCAGGTGTAACGACCTCACCAAGAATGCTGATGCCCACACCTTTAATTTTTCCTACAGAGAGACGCATGAAGGTGTCTCCCGTGCCATCCTCACGGAGGCCAGAGAAAATTCGACCCAACTCAGAACGAAGCAACTTCTCGGCGTTTTTAATATTCAGCCCGTTCAGATAAACAGGACCGAGATTGTCCACGTTAATAGCACCATCATTACCAAGCGTGGCTACGATATGGGAAACTGTTGTGCCCCATAAATCTATAATAACCTCATCACCAGGGCCAAGCACATAACTGGCAGGAGCAGGGGCATTATAGGACGGAATAATGCTCAAGCCTTTTGAAGTGAAATAGTCATGACCATAGATATCGGAGTGTTTTTCTTCTTCCTCAACGGGAACAATTTCCTCTACGATTTCATCTCCGACACCAATGGGAACCACGGTTGAAGAGGTAGAACTAACTACAACTGGAGTAGAAACTGATTTTGCAACAGAGGATGTCTTGCCAACATTATGATTCATAACAGCATTGATCTCGGAATCCGAGTAGCCGTATGAACGAGCCATTGACTTAGCAGCGGAAATCTCTGCTGCGCTTTGTGCATAAATAGTTGCTGCAACCAAAAGGTTAAATGCCGAAAAAAGCAGTAAGAAACGGGCTTTCATCATATATTTTAATATCTTATTTACAATTCGATGAATGAACTAAATATGTTATATAAAAATTTTGGCAAAGATAGTGCTTTTATTCTATTCTGAAAAACAAATAAACTAAAAAAAGGTGAAACGCTTGTTTTTTCTCAATTCTGCATTTTTCGGCAATAAAAAATTTGGTGGAATCATAAAAAACACCTATCTTCGCAACGAAAACAATTGAGGCCGTGTCGGTGTGACTGGGAAACTCATCAAATTAATCTAAACACCGAGGTAGCTTCACCCATCCAATGGCGGGCCACGCCTGCGCAAGTCTACGGATACTACGCACGGTAACCTTGAGTCGGTGGATTACAAAGGAGGGAGAGCACTCAAATCCTGTACTTCGGAGTTTCATCGCATCAACCAGACACGGCCTCTTCTTTTTTCCCTCCTTTGAAAAACAATTCCCAACCCCAAAAATGGGAAGGAAAAGAAGAACGCAAAAACTCAACTTTCCAATTTACGGTAACGAATGCGTTTGGGTTCTTCGTAACCCTGCCGACGGAGTTTGTTCTCTTCGTATTCGCTATAGGTGCCTTCAAAAAAGACAACACGGCTGTCACCCTCAAAGGCAAGGATATGAGTACAAATACGGTCGAGGAACCAACGGTCGTGACTAATAACAACGGCACATCCGGCAAAGTTCTCCAAACCTTCTTCCAATGCACGAAGGGTGTTAACATCAATGTCGTTCGTGGGCTCATCGAGCAAAAGTACATTCCCCTCCTGCTTAAGCGCTAATGCCAGTTGCAGACGATTGCGTTCACCACCTGAAAGAACGGCACAGAGCTTTTCCTGATCGGAACCACTGAAATTGAAACGGCTTAACCACGCACGGGCATTCACCTCACGGCCTCCCATACGGAAGGTCTCATTGCCTTGACTGACGACCTGATAGACAGTCTTCGTTGGATTAATATCCTTATGCTGCTGATCAACATATGCCAACTTCACCGTCTCCCCCACCTCAAAGGAACCTGCATCGGGCGTTTCAAGTCCCATTATGAGACGGAAAAGTGTGGTTTTCCCTGCCCCATTTGGACCAATGACACCAACAATACCATTCGGAGGAAGCATAAAGTCAAGCTCTTCATAGAGGAGCTTATCCCCAAAAGCCTTGCGAACTCCGTGCGCCTCGATGACCTTGCGACCAAGACGCGGACCGCTTGGAATGAAGATTTCAAGCTTTTCTTCTCGCTCTTTCTGCTCCTCGTTAATCATTTTATCGTAGGAATTCAGACGCGCCTTACCTTTTGCCTGACGTGCCTTTGGCGCCATGCGCACCCACTCCAGTTCGCGTTCAAGGGTCTTACGACGTTTTGAAGCTTGTTTTTCTTCCATTGCAAGACGTTGGGTTTTCTGTTCCAACCACGACGAATAATTCCCTTTCCAAGGAATTCCTTCGCCTCGGTCAAGTTCGAGAATCCAACCTGCCACATGATCAAGGAAATAACGGTCATGAGTTACCGCAATGACGGTACCTTCGTATTGTTGAAGATGTTGCTCAAGCCAATCGATACTCTCAGCGTCCAAGTGATTGGTAGGTTCGTCAAGGAGCAGGACATCTGGTTTTTGAAGGAGAAGGCGACAAAGCGCCACCCTGCGACGTTCGCCACCTGATAACGTTGTGACAGGTTGGTCATCAGGCGGACAGCGCAACGCATCCATTGCCCGTTCCAAACGACTGTCGAGATTCCACGCATCGGTGGCATCAATGACGTCCTGCAACTCTGCCTGACGGGCAAAGAGCTGGTTCATCTTGTCCTCATCCTCATAATATTCGGGAAGACCAAACTTCTGATTGATTTCCTCGTACTCCGCAAGTGCATCCGTCACGGGTTTTACACCCTCCAGAACGACCTCTTTGACTGTCTTCGAAGGGTCAAGCTGAGGATCCTGGGGTAGATAGCCGACACTATATCCTGGGGAAAAGACCACCTGCCCTTGATAGCTTTTCTCCAAGCCGGCGATAATCTTCATCAGGGTTGATTTTCCCGCGCCGTTTAAGCCAATGATGCCTATTTTGGCACCATAGAAAAAGCTCAGGTAGATGTCTTTAAGTATGGTTTTATTACTTCCTGGGTAGGTTTTTGAAACACCTACCATACTGAAGATAATCTTCTTGTCGTCTGCAGGAGAAGGCATTATTGTAGGAATGAGGAATGAGGAATGAATAATTACCAAGAATAGTTGAAGCCCAAGGTCAAGTACTCCTTGAACATGAGGTGTCCGAATTTCTCATCCTTCGGGCGACTGTCGTCGAAACGAGTATGGAAGAAGAGTGTTGCAGACAGGTATTTGCTGAACTGGAAATTAAATGTATTTTCCCACTCAGATTGCACGTAATGATGTCCCGAATTGCCTGCATTGAACGGCGTATAGTAGAAGAATCGAGTCTTGTAAGAAATGCTTTTTGAGATAGGCCAGGTGAAATCGATAGTAACCTTTGTACCGTAGTCGCGATAGAAATGATGGTACGTGGCCTCCGTTATTCCTTTCCGCTCTTCTTGTTTACGAAGTTCTTTGGGGATATATCCGCTTTTAAGGAGTACGGAGTCGTTCATAACGTAACGGAAGTTGTAAGTGATAGCACCGATGTTGATGGAAAGGCTACTTCCCTTCTTGAAAGTCTTGGCCCAATCCATACCCAGCGAAAACTGCCCATAGGAGGGAGAAAGGAAGGTTGATTTAAGCGTCTCATCACCATTGTACATATTCATCATCTGAGTGTAAGCCAAAAGCTGAGCCGAATAGTTCCAGTTGCGGATGGCCTTGAGTTTCAGTGTCGATGTAAAACGAAGGAGGTCGGTGTTGGATTGTATCTTGGTGCGTCCTTCCTCTTCGGATTTGTAGAAATTGTTCATGTAGAAACCGACCTTGGCCTCTAAACGATTATTCCACGTCACCTTCTGCTTGTCATTGTAGTTAGCATCAAGCGTCAGAAGCGACAGGATGGTGAGGTTGGAAGTTCCACCCTGATACCAGTTCGTCGAGAAATAGTTCTCGGCCCACTGATTGGACATGGAGCCACCTGTTTTCCAGAAGTTCGGTTTTTTAACCACCATATCAGAATTAGCGGCAGTGACAGGAGCCAGTATCGTTTCACCCGTCGGGACATTCAGCGCAGCATTATCGGCTGACTTCTTCATGGTTTCCTCTGAAACGCTTGCATTCTCCATCAGTCGTTCCTCCGTCTGCTTTACCTTTTCAGGATTTTTCAGGTAGGTGAGCAGCAACAAATGGTCAAGTTCGTCCAGCAGTTCCAAGTCCTTTGTTCCAGGCAGGTCAACATCAGCAGGCAAGCTGTTGTCTGAAGAAGTTGAATCGCCTGCTAATGCCAACGCCCTCTTCATAGGCGAGGTATAAAGCGTCGGAGGGGCAATGAGACGGAAAAGGATAGGATTGATGTCCTCCACATCGGGAATAGAATCAGGGGGCGGCAGACGGTGAGTCTCTATCAGTCGCGACACAATCATATTATACTTTGCGACAAGGAATGAATCCTCTGTCATTTTCTTGCCCACATCTTTACGCAAGGATGCAATTGCATCTATCAATGCCGAATCCGTGGCCAACGAGCCACCGACACGAGTGTCATCGTCCGTTGGAGCCGCAAAGATTAAATGAGGCACCAGAATCGTCACGATGAAGATTAGGGAGATAAGTTTTTGCCTTTTCATATTCCTTATTATATAATATAGTCAAGAATTGAGTTTATGTTGTTAATGATTTAACGGTTCATTTGAAATTTCTTGGCGCAAAAGTAGTAAAAAATTTCTTTTACCCTGCAAAAATTGGCGAAAAAGTTACTACCTTTGCAGCTTGTAATAAAAAACGTCCCCTATGAAACTCGGTTTTGACAACGAAAAATACCTCCGCATCCAGTCGGAGCACATCAAGGAGCGAATCTCTCAGTTCGGCAACAAGCTCTACATGGAGTTTGGTGGAAAGCTGTTCGACGACTATCACGCCAGCCGTGTGCTGCCCGGCTTCCAGCCAGACAGCAAACTACGTATGCTGATGCAGCTGCGCGACGATGCCGAAATCATTATCGTCATCAGCGCCGTCGATATTGAAGAGAACAAAGTGCGCAACGACCTGGGCATCACCTACGACGTCGATGTGCTGCGACTGCGCGACGAATTCATCAGCCGAGGCTTGCTGGTAAGTGCCGTTGTCATCACCCATTATAATGGCCAGAGCAGTGCCGCCTCTTTCCGAGCCCGACTCGAACGACTCGGTATCAAGGTCTACTACCATTATATCATTGAGGGCTACCCCACCAATATCACCCTCATCGACTCCGACGAAGGCTTCGGCAAAAACGATTATGTGGAAACCACCCGTCCGCTGGTGGTTGTTACCGCCCCAGGTCCGGGCAGCGGCAAAATGGCAGTCTGCCTTAGCCAACTCTATCAGGAGCATAAGCGTGGGGTGAAGGCTGGCTATGCAAAGTTCGAGACGTTCCCCGTATGGAACCTGCCCCTTAAGCATCCCGTCAACATTGCTTACGAGGCAGCAACGGCAGATCTGAACGACGTGAATATGATTGACCCGTTCCATCTGGAAGCTTACGGCCAAACCACCGTCAACTACAATCGCGACATTGAGATATTCCCCGTGCTGAATGCCATCTTCGAAGCCATTTATGGGGAGAGCCCCTACAAATCGCCTACGGATATGGGCGTTAACATGGTGGGCAACTGCATCTCCAATGATGACGTATGTTGTGAGGCCTCTTATGCCGAAATCATCCGTCGCTATTACACAGCTCTCTGTCGTCTGGCTGATGGAAACGGCACAGAAAGCGAGGTCAACAAGATTGTGCTGCTGATGAAACAAGCCAAAATCAGCATCAACGACCGTAAGCCCGTCGTCGCCGCCCGTGAACGTAAAGAGCGCTCCGGAGTACCTTCTGCAGCTATCGAGCTGGCTGACGGTACGCTCATTACTGCCGAAACCAGTGCCCTGCTGGGTCCCTGCGCAGCCCTTATCCTCAATGCCACCAAGCATCTTGCCGGCATCGACCACGACGTGAAACTCATCCCGCAGGAGATGATTGAGCCCATCCAGAACACGAAGGTAAACTACCTTCATGGACGGAATCCGCGTCTGCATACGGACGAGGTACTCGTGGCACTCTCCATCCTAAGCTTACACGACGACAGTTGCCGTCGCGCCCTCGGTTGTCTCCCCTTGCTGAATGGCTGTCAGGTTCACGTCACAGTCATGGTCAGCGAAGTCGACCGAAAGATATTCAAAAAGCTTGGTATTGGGCTTACCACAGAACCAGTTAAGAAAAATTAGAAACTATAAATAGAAATCAGATAAGTTTAGATGGATACACGTAAAAGTTCAATTATCGGATGGGTTCTCATCTTTGCAGTAATGGTGGGATTCTTTTTCCTCAACAAGCCGTCAGCAGAAAAGCTCGCCGAGCAACAGCGTTTCGCCCATGTTCAGGACAGCCTTCGCAATATTGAAATCGAAAAAGCAGCTGCCGAAGCCATCGCAGAGCAGGCTCGTTTTGTTGAACAGATGAACGACACCGCCAGTGCCCTCTACGGCACCGCAGTGGGTGAAGAACAGCTCTTTACCCTCCGCAACAGCCAGCTCAGCGTCAACATCAGCAATAAGGGTGCAGCTATTGTCGGCGCCACACTCGCTGATTATAACGACCAGCAGGGCAACCCCATCGTTCTTTTCGATAAAACCGACCGAAAGACCGCTTTCTTGCTTGATGGTAAAGTAGAGAACATCAATACGGCTGACCGTTTCTTCCAACTCGTCAGCCAAACGGATAGCACCCTCACGCTACGCCTTAACACCAACGGCGCCGGTTACCTCGACTTCACCTATCGCCTGCTCCCCAACTACTACACCCTCTACCTCACTGTGCAGGCAACGGGCATGCAGAACTTCTTCCCCTCGCAGATGAACCAGATGGGCGTCCGCCTCAGCCAGCGCATGCGTCATCAGGAAAAGGGCTACTCGTTCGAGCAGCGTTACACCTACCTCTCCTACCGTGAGACAGGGCGCAACCCAGGTCACATCACTGAGCCGAGCAGATCGAAATCGCTGTCCAAGACTGTCGAGTTTCCCTCCGTCGATTGGATTGCCTACAAGAACCAGTTCTTCAGCACCGTCCTCGCGGCTGAGCAAACTTTCACAAACGCCCGCCTTACAAGCGCCCTCTATCGCGAAAACACCCCCACCAGCACACGCTACACCGATACGGACACCATACCCAACTTCTACATAAAGTACATGGAGTCACAGATGAGCACGGCCTTCGACCCCACGGGTGCCCAGCCCTCACGCTTCCAGTTCTACATCGGCCCCAACCACTTCAAGACGCTCAAGGCTGCGGGCAAACTCTCCACCAACGGCGAGAACCTTCAACTCGACAAGCTTGTCTATATGGGTTGGCCCGTGGTGCGACTGGTCAACCGCTACATCATCGTACCCCTCTTCGACTTCCTCACACGCTGGGGCATGAACATGGGCATCGTGCTGCTGTTGCTCACCTTCATTGTGAAAATGGTTGTCCTGCCTTTCACCCGTAAGCAGTTCATGTCGTCGGCCAAGATGCGCGCCCTCAAGCCTCATCTCGACGAAATAAAGGAGAAGTACCCCGACCCCGCCGACTCCATGCAAATGCAGCAGGAGCAGATGCAGGTTTATAGCAAATACGGCGTCAGCCCTATGGGCGGCTGCTTGCCCATGATTATCCAGATGCCCGTTTGGATGGCCCTGTTCTTCTTCATCCCCAATGCCATCGAGCTGCGTCAGGAACGTTTCCTCTGGGCCAGCGACCTCAGCGCCTATGACGACATCCTCTCGTGGCCTGGACGCATACCTCTCTTCGGCGACCATATCTCCATCTTCTGCCTCCTCTTCTGCGTGGTGAACATCCTCAATACCATCATTAGCATGAAGATGCAACCCACCGCCGGACAGGACCAGAGTTCGCAGAAGATGTTGAAGTGGACGATGTACCTCATGCCCGTGCTCTTCCTCTTCACCCTCAACGGTTACTCCAGCGGTCTGAACTACTACTACCTAATCTCGTCGCTAATGAGCATCATCATCATGTTCATCATGAAGCGCACCACTGACGACAAGAAACTCCTGGCCCAGTTGGAAGCCAACTACAAGAAGAACCAGCAGAATCCGCCCAAGAAATCCGGCATGATGGCACGCCTCGAGGCTATGCAGCAGGAGCAGCAGCGTCTCCAGCAGGAGCAGCAGCAACGCCTCACAAAGAACAAGAAGTAACAACCCCGCATTCATAAATCTACATTCGTCTTCTTATCATGAAAAAAAGTCTCCTTTTTCTGCTCGGCCTCATCCTCTTTGCAGGCAACACTGATGCACAGATGACTGCCGACTACCGCGTCATTCCCCTGCCCAAGAGCATTCAAGCCAACACCAACCCGACGCAAGTGTTCACGCTCAAAACGGGCATGGGCATTGCCTACGATGCCACCAATGCCGAACTCAGCCGCACCGCCCAGTTCCTCCAGCAATGGGTCGAGGAAGCCACAGGCATCCGTCTGGCACTGACGCCAAAGGACAAGAAAGCCGCCATCCATCTCCAAATCGGTCTTGATGCCGACAAGAAGAAAAAGAGCAAGAAAGCCTATACGAATGCCACCCCGCTCACCGAGCAGCAACTGGAAGCCTACGTCATCACCGTCAACAATCACGGCATCACCCTCGCCGGACGTCAACCCGTCGGTATCTTCCGCGCCGCACAAACCCTGCGCAAGAGCCTTCCCCTGGTGAGAACCGATGCGGTGCTCATGCCCTATGCCGTTATTGAGGACGAGCCCCGCTTCTCCTACCGAGGTGTGCTGCTCGACTGTGCCCGCCACTTCTTCACCGTCGAAACCATCAAGCAGATGCTCGACGTTATGGCCCTGCACGGAAGCAACCAGTTCCACTGGCACCTCACCGAGGACCAGGGCTGGCGCTTCGAGGTGAAGGCACTGCCGGAACTGGCTCTGAAAGGAAGCATTCGCGAGCAAACCGTCATCGGCCCCAATGCCGGCATCTACGACGGCGAGCCCTATGGCGGCTACTACACCCAGGACGAGTGCCGCGAGATTGTCCGCTATGCCGCTGAGCGATACATCAACGTCATTCCCGAAATCGATCTCCCGGGACACATGCAGGGAGCCCTTCATGTCTATCCCAACCTGGGGTGCACGGGTGGCCCCTACCCCGTCAAGACCGAATGGGGTGTCAGCCGCGAGGTGCTCTGCGCCGGCAACCCCGAGACAATGCGCTTCCTCAAGACCGTCCTTGGCGAGGTGTGCGACGTCTTCCCCTCGAAATTCATCCACATCGGAGGCGACGAATGCCCCAAGAACCGCTGGAAGGAGTGCCCCAAGTGTCAGGCAAAAATCAAGGAACTGGGACTTGTGGACGATGGCAAGCACAGCGTGGAGAACCAGCTGCAGACGTGGGTTAACCACGAGGTGGAGGACTTCCTGCTGGCACGCGGACGCAACCTCATCGGCTGGGACGAGACCTTGGAAGGCGGTCTGACTGAAAGTGCCGTCGTGATGTCATGGCGCGGTGTCAAGGGCGGCATCGAAGCCGCACGTCAGGGCCATCGCGTCATCATGAGCCCCAACGTCTTCGCCTACATCGACCATCCGCAGCTGAAGGACGTGGCCAAGCAGCCGCGCACCATCGGTGGTTACATCGTCTCTGCCAGCAAGGTCTATTCCTTCGAACCCGTCCTCCCCGACAGCCTCACCGTCGAGCAGCAGCAGTGCATCATCGGCCAGCAGGTGAACCTATGGACAGAGTACATCGGCTATCCCGAGTTCGCCTTCTATCAGCTGCTGCCCCGTCTCGGTGCCGCCAGCGAGGTGCAGTGGTGCCGCCCCGAACAGAAGGATTGGGACGACTTCACGGCACGTCTGCCTCGCCTCGAGCGGCTTTACGACCGCATCGGCGTCAAGTATTGTCACGGATTAGAGTAATCACCAGTCGGCATTCTCGGCGATGTAGTCGCGCACGATAGCCAGGATTTCCTCGCCATAGCGGGCCACCTTCGCAGCGCCCATCCCCTTCGCCCGTTTCAGCGCGGCAGCGTTCGTGGGCAAGGCATTGGTGATGGCTATCAGCGCTGCATTGGAGAGAATCATATAGGCACTCTTCCGCTCGCGGAAAGCCACTTCCCCGCGCCAGCGGCGCAACGTCTCAAAAAGTTCAGGATAAGCGACATCCGATTCCGATTCAACGTTCACCACCCCCTCACGAAGCGCGTTTCTCACGCGCTTCTTTTGCATGGTAGCGGTCTCTTTCGGCTCTTTCTTCCTGCCCTTCGGCGATTTCTCCTTCACGCCCATCTCCCCGTCAAGGGTGAAGCGGGCTTCCTGCTTCAGGTACGACGAAACGGTGAACCCGTTCTGCGCCACGTAGCGCAGCAGGCTCACCTTCAAGCCATACGTCTGACGCAGGTTGTCCAGCGTCTCTGTCAGCTGCTCGGCCACCTTCTTGTTGTCGCTCTCCAACGTCTTTGCCTCAGCCAGCAGCGTACCCAGCAGGCTGGCCATCTTCCCTTCGAAATAGACGCACGCCTTGTGCAGACGTTCGCGCAGCAGGGTGTCGTTCTCATAGTCACCGCTGGCCGAGACGATTGCGGCGCACTGCTGGCAGAAGCGCGGAGCCACGTTGAACACCTCCTCGTCCAGCTTCGGCGCCGCCTCCTTGTAGCGGGCAAGCAGACGGGGATAGTTGCGGTAGAGGTGCTCGTCCACCAGCCGCAGCAGCTTCTGCCACGCCCAGCGCACAGGTTGGAAGTCGAAAAGCTCACACACGAGGAACAGATAGTACTCCCTTTTCAGGTCGCCCAGCCGTCCCTCCACCGTCCGCGCCTCGCTCAGTTCCACGTCCATGTAGCGTCCTACGGCACTGTCGGTGATGACACAATCGGGGCGCAGCGGCTCCGTCAGCGTCAACCCCTCCAGCGTGCGGCAGCGGCTCAGTGCCACATACACCTGCCCCGCAGCAAACGCAGCATTCACGTCCACCACGGCGCGGTCGAACGTCAGCCCCTGGCTCTTGTGGATGGTGATGGCCCATGCCAGCCGCAGCGGCAACTGACGGAAGATGCCATCCACCTCCTCGCGTATCTCGCGCGTCTCCTTGTCGATGACGTAGCGTGCGTTTGTCCACTCCATCGCCGCCACCTTGATGCTCTGCCCGTCGTCAAGCCCAACGACGGTCACCTCCTCGTCCGTCAATCCCGTCACCCGCGCCAGCTTGCCGTTGAAGAAGCGGTGCTCCAGCGACGTGTCGTTCTTCAGGAACATCACCTGGCAGCCCACCTTCAGTGTCAGCGTCTCGTCGGCAGGATAGGACGTCTCGGGGAACACCCCATCGATGCTGGCACGATAGTGGTGCGGCGCCCCCGGCAGGGCTTGCAGGCGACGCTCGTTGTAGCTGTCGGCCACGCGGTTGTGCGTCGTCAGACGGATGACACCTTCCTCCGGCTCGCCCGTCCGCGCCACACGCGCATTCAGGCGCCCAATGTCCGCAGGCGTCAGGCTCCCCGCCCGCACCTTGTTCAGCAGCTCCACAAACGACTGGTCAGTTTGCCTGTAGACGTGCTGCAGCTCTATGGTCACGTGGCGCGTCTGCTGCAGGGCCCGGCTGCCGAAGAAGAACGGCGTGTCGTAGTACTCGCGCAGCATCGCCCACTCGTCCTCCTTCACCACCGGCGCCAGCTGTTGCAGGTCGCCGATCATCAGCAGTTGCACGCCCCCGAACGGACGGCTGCTGTCGCGGTAGCGGCGCAGCACGTCGTCCACGGCGTCCAGCAGGTCGGCACGCACCATCGAGATCTCGTCAATCACCAGCAGGTCCAGTGTGCGGATGATGTTCTTCTTCTGTTTCGAGAACTGGTACTTCCGCTCCCCCGCGCTCCTCACCGTCCCTCCCGGCACAAAGGGCGACAGCGGCAGCTGGAAGAACGAGTGTATGGTCACGCCCTCGGCATTGATGGCAGCCACACCCGTCGGTGCCACCACCACCATACGCTTCGGCAGGCGCGCCTTCAGCCGCCTGAGGAACGTCGTCTTGCCCGTCCCCGCCCGGCCGGTCAGGAACACGTTGATGCCCGTCCCCTCCACCAGCTGCCACGCCAGCTCCAGCTCTGCGTTCGATACCACTTTCTCCATATTGCGTTACAAAGATAGGGTGAGCCGAGAGAAAAACCAAAATATATTCGGGAAAAAAGTAAACTTTGTTAAAACGAGTCTCCGGAGCGCCGCACCGCCCCCCACAACTATCTCCTGCACCGCCCCTGTTATTATGTACGTCCCCCCTTCTAATTTGTACGCCCCCCCGAATGGCGAATTTGCAGGCTTAGCTAAAGAAAAAAATAGGCCGTTTTCAAAAAAAAGATCGTTTACATAGCTGTGATGAAATCCACCGCGGACAAGAAATGGTACACTGGAACGACCACTTTCCCCCCCCTCGTTGGGTTTGTTTACAGGAGGCAAAGGAATCACTTTTTTCGTTAAGGAATCGGAAAAAACGGAAAAAGCTTGCTTTTTCGCTTATGACGTTGTATTTTTGCAATTCAAAACCTAAAAGAGAACTGTATGAAGAAAAGATTCCAACTGATTGTGCTGGCACTCGTCGCTTCGGTGGCGGGGTTTGCCCAGATAGATGCCCACTACGGCGTGGGCGCCGTGCCTGTCATCAACAACCACGTGACGTTTGAGAAGACACTGCCCATCCCCGAGGGCCTGAATGCCAAATGGGCTTATGCGAAGGTGGTCAAATGGGCGGAGGAACGGTTTGTGGTGCCCACCGTCATCAGCAGCAGGGTCGTCGAGCAGAACGAGACGAACTACCACCTGGTCCTCCTGGCCGAGGAGTACCTGACGTTCAAGAAGAACTGGATTGTGCTGGACAGGACGCGCATCAACTACTTGCTGGAAATCACGCCATCGGACGAGGGCATGAAGGTGAGGATGACGCGCATCAAGTACTGGTATGAGGAGGAGCGCGCCGGCGGACAGCGTTTCACGGCCGAGCAATGGATCACGGACGAGCAGTGCTTCAACGAGAAGAAGACGCGGTTCCTGCGTGCCTCAGGTAAGTTCCGCATCAAGACCATCGACCTCTTCGACCAGCTCACGAAGGAGATTGAGAAGGTGATGAAGGGGTAGCGGTTAGCGGTTAACGGTTAAGGGTTAGCGGTTAACGGTTAACGGTTAGGGAGATTAATGATTATCGGTTAGAGAATAGTGATTATGAAGAATAAGCAAGAAGTTCGCTCGCTGCTGAATGCGCTGTTTTTGCTGGGGTTTATCGCGGCATTCATCGTTTACTTTGCCCTGCCCCACAACCGCACGCCGTTCCTCATCATCGCAGCCGTCGCCATCGTCATCAAGACGGCTGACTACATCATCCGCTTCTTCGTGAAAGAGAAATGAGCAGCAAGAGGCTCCTGTTGATGTTCGTCGCCGTGCTGTGTTCGTCATTCGTGCTAACGCAGGCGCAGGACAACCGACGGCTGACCGACACGGGCAACGGGCTTGACCCGACAGGCCTTGGTGCCGGCAGCAGCGAAAGCCGACGCGACAGCACAGTGGAGGACCGAAAGACGCCAAAGGAGGTGCTTGCGTGGAGGGTATCACGCACGCTGGGCGAGGTCGTCCCCACGGAGCCGGACACGGTTATCCACCTCTTCCAGAACGTTCATTTCACCGACGGGTTGAACGGCGAGTATAACTACCTGGGCAACATGGGCTCGCCCCGTCAGTCGCGCATCTTCTTCCACCGGCCCTTCGGCGACGACTACCTCTTCACGGAGCCGATGGATTACTTCGTGACACAGCCGGACATGTTCCGCTTCATGGACACGAAGTCGCCCTACACGAATGTCAGCTACTACCGTGCGGGCAACAAAATCAACGGCGAGGAACGCATCAAAGGGACGTTTGCTGTGAATGCGGGAAGACGCGTGGGCGCGGGCTTCAACCTTGATTATGTGTATGGGCGCGGGCTCTACAGCAGCCAGTCGACCTCGCTCTTCGACGCGGCCCTCTATGGCTACTACCGCGGCGACCGCTACAGCATGCACCTGCTGCTGAACTACGACAAGCTGAAATGGGCGGAGAACGGGGGTTTGACCGACGACCGCTATGTGACCCGCCCCGAGGATATGTCATCGGGCAAGCAGACCTACCGTCCGGCGGACATGCCCGTGAACCTGGAGCGCAGCTGGAACGAGAACCGGCTACGCACCATCTTCTTCGAAGAACACTTCGACATGGGCTACTACAAGTCCGTCACCGACAGCCTGCCCGACACCGTCATCGTCAGACAGGAGTTTGTACCTGTGACGAAGGCCTTCCACACGGCTAACGTAAAGTGGCACGGGCGACGCTTCATCGACTACCGGAACCCCACGGGCTACTATGCCAACAACTACCTGCCCTACGACTCCATCGATGCCACAAGCTACCTTTCCGTCAAGAATGCCGCAGGCCTCACGCTGATTGAGGGCATCAACAAATGGATTCCCTTCGGCGCCTCGGCGTATGCGACGCACGAGTTCCGCTCGTTCACCCTGCCCGACTCGCTGGGCGACGGCAGCGGTAAGGAGACCGTCCGACGCTGGAACGAGCAGACGCTCACCCTCGGGGGTAACCTGCGGCGCACGCTGGGCGACGTGCTCCACTTCGACGTCACCGGCGAGGTGGCCGTGCTGGGCGACGACATCGGGGACTTCACCCTCGAAGGGAACGGCGACCTGAACTTCCGTCTGCTGGGCGACACAGTGCACCTGGCCTTCGAAGGCTCTATGAAGAACCTCGCCCCGTCGTTCTACTACGAGCACTACCACTCGCAGCACTTCTGGTGGGACAACGACTTCAACAAGGAGTTCCGCACCCACATTGGGGGGAGCCTTTCCTTCGACCGTCTGCACACCCGTCTGAGCGTAGGCGTGGAGAACATCAAGAACTACACCTACCTTGCCTTCAGCGGCTATGGCGAGCAGAGCGGTTCGGGAAGCACCAAGTTCTACAACGACATTGCCGCCCGTCAGTACAGCGGCAACATCCAGGTGCTGAGCGCCACACTGAATCAGGACTTTGCCCTGGGCATTCTGCACTGGGACAACGAGGTGACAGCGCAGTACAGCAGCCGCGACGACATCCTCCCCCTCCCGCTCGTCAATGTCTATAGCAACCTGTACCTGAAGTTCACCTATGCCAAGGTGCTGCGCATCCAGCTGGGAGGCGACGTGCGCTACTTCACGGCCTACTATGCCCCCACCTATTGCCCAGGCTTCGGCATGTATCACCTCCAGAACACCGACCCGGAGGCTCGTGTCGCCATCGGCAACTACCCCATCGTTAACGTCTATGCCAACTTCCACTTGAAGCAGTGCCGCTTCTACGTAATGTACAGTCACGTCAACGACGGGTTGTTCGGCATGACGAACTCCTTCCTTGTTCCACACTATCCCATCAATCCACGCTGGTTCAAGCTCGGGCTGTCGTGGAACTTCTGGGATTAATCGTAAAATAGTAAATCAAAATGATTCACTGGGGATTTATCGGATGCGGTGAAGTCACCGAGAAGAAGAGCGGCCCGGCTTTTGCTAAGGTCGAAGGTTCGTGCATCGAAGCTGTCATGAGTCGCAATGCCGAGAAAGCCCGTTCGTATGCCGAGCGGAACGAAGTGAAGAAGTGGTACACCGACCCGACGCACATCATCGACGACCCGAACGTCAACGCCATCTATATCGCTACCCCACCCTCGAGCCACGCCACCTATGCTATCATGGCTATGAAAGCGGGCAAACCTGTGTATATTGAGAAGCCTATGGCCGTGAGCTACGAGGATTGCCTGCGTATCAATCGCACCAGCGAGGAGATGGGCGTGCCCTGTTTCGTGGCTTACTACCGGCGCTATCTCCCCTACTTCCTGAAGGTGAAGGAACTGATTCCGCAAATCGGGAATATCATCAACCTGCAGGTGCGCTTTGCCCGGCAGCCACGGGAGATGGATTGGCACAGCAAGAAGGAACTCCCCTGGCGCCTCCAACCCCCCATCTCCGGCGGAGGTTATTTCTACGACCTTGCCCCTCACCAGATTGACATCATTCAGGAGTATTTCGGCATCATCACCGAAGCCGAAGGGTTCTGCAGCAACCGTGGGGGGCTCTACGATGCCGAGGACTCCATCAGCGCCTGCTTCCGTTTTGAGAGCGGGCTGGTAGGCTCTGGCTCCTGGTGCTTCGTAGCCGACGAGTCAGCCACCGAGGACCGCATTGAAATCATTGGCGACAAAGGGATGATATGCTTCTCCGTCTTCACCTTCGAGCCGCTTGCCCTGCACAGCGAACGCGGACGGGAGGTGTTCGACATCCCCAATCCTCCACACGTACAGCTGCCGCTCATTGAGAGCGTCATACGCCACCTGCAAGGCAAGGACATCTGCACTTGCACGGGCATCAGTGCCACCCCCACAAACTGGGTGATGGACAGGATTCTCGGTAAAATCTGAAAAAACGGGGTAATGAGGAAGAAGGTTACTTCTTGACCTTCTCCTGCAACTCTTCGACCTTATCCTGCAGCTCTTCGACCTTATCCTTTATTTGTTTACGGGCACGGCGGGTCTTCTCCTCTGCCATCTTCTCGGCGTTCTTGGCAGCACGGGCAGCCTTACGCACGGGGCTCTTTTCCCTCAGTGCCTTCTGCACGCCCTCAACGAGGAACTGCAGCGTGTAGCCTTCGTAGGGAATTTGCGTATCGTCAGGGAATTTAATCTTGAAACGCGATTCGATAGCGGTGACCACGTTGACGATATCCATTGAATCGGCATGGAGGTCGTTCACAAGATTATCTTCCAATCCTATTTTTTCGGGGCTCATTGTCAGTTCCTTAGCAATGAAATCCCGGATGATTTTCTCTATGGTCTTTTCGCGCATCATAATTATTCAGGTTTTAAGGATGAAATTCTTTGCAAAGGTACACAATGTTTATTCAATAACAAAGGTAAAAGTGTTTTTTTGGTAAATTTAACGAACGAAAGCTTAAACATAATAGGAAATGCTTGCACAACTGAAAAAAAATGTCGAACTTTGTGCGTTCAAATTTCACCCATGGCAAAACAGATTACGAAGAAGGTCAGCCACGTCGGAAAAATCGACTGGGAATTGACGCATTTTCACGGTGACGAGCTTTCCACCTTCCGTGGCTCAAGTTATAATTCCTATCTTATACGCGACGAGAAGACGGTGCTGATTGATACCGTCTGGCAGCCCTACGACCGCGAATTTGTCAGCCGGCTGAAGCAGGAAATCGACCTGCACGAGATTGACTACATCGTTATGAACCACAACGAGGTGGACCATAGCGGTGCGCTGCCCGAGCTGATGCGTGAAATCCCCGGCACGCCCATCTACTGCACGAAGAAGGGCGAGGCCATCATCCGTGGGCACTACCACCAGGACTGGAACTTCGTCAACGTCAAGACGGGCGACACGCTGCCCATCGGTGCATCGACGCTCACCTTCATCGAAGCTCCCATGCTCCATTGGCCCGACACCATGTTCACCTACATGAGCGGCGAGAACATCCTCTTCTCCAACGATGGTTTCGGGCAGCACTTCGCCAGCGAATCGCTGTTCAACGATGCTGTCGATGAGGCGGCCATGCTGTATGAGGCAGAAAAATACTACGTCAACATCCTCAACCCCTACAGCACGATGGTGACGAAGAAAATCCAGCAGATTCTGGCTATGAACCTGCCGATAGATATGATTTGCCCCAGTCACGGCGTTATCTGGAAAGTGAACCCCATGCAGATTGTGGAGAAATACCTCTTGTGGGCCGATGCCTATCAGGAGAATCAGATCACCCTCGCCTACGACACCATGTGGCAATCGACCCGCAAGATGGCTGAAGCTATTGCCGAAGGCATTCGTGAAGCCGATTCCACAATTACGGTCAAGCTGTTCAACGTGGCTCACGAGGACAAGAACGATGTCCTCACGGAGGTGTTCCGCTCGAAAGCCGTGCTCGTTGGCTCCCCCACCATCAACTACGGCTACTCCTTCGCTATCGCCGGTTTGCTGGAGATGATGCGCGGGCTGAAGTTCAAGAAAAAGAAGGCTGCTGCCTTTGGCTCCTACGGTTGGAGCGGCGATGCCGTTAAGCTGATGAACGAGCGGCTCACAGAGGCTGGTTTCCAGCTATTGGACGAAGGTATCACCACGCTCTGGGTTCCTGACGACGATGCGCTTGCCAACTGCAGGGCGTTCGGAAGACGTATTGTAGAAGCATTATAGAGAAAAGATTTCAATATTAATTGTTAAACCAGTTTTTATCCACTAAAAAAATGAAGATTTGCAAAGTACATGCAAGAGAGATTCTTGATTCGAGAGGTAACCCGACTGTTGAGGTCGAAGTAACATTGGAGAATGGCGTCTGCGGACGTGCATCTGTTCCCAGCGGTGCCAGCACGGGCGAGAACGAAGCCCTCGAGCTGCGCGACGGCGACAAGCAGCGCTATCTTGGCAAGGGCGTCCTGAAGGCTGTTGCCAACGTCAACGAGAAGATTGCCCCCGCTCTCGTGGGCATGAACGTGCTTGACCAGCGTCTCATCGACTGCACCATGCTGAAGCTCGACGGCACCCCCACCAAGAGCAACCTCGGCGCTAACGCCATCCTCGGCGTGTCGCTGGCTGTTGCCCACACGGCTGCCAACTTCCTGCAGGTTCCCCTCTACCGCTACATCGGTGGCACGAACACCTACACGCTGCCCGTCCCCATGATGAACATCATCAACGGTGGTGCTCACAGCGATGCTCCCATCGCTTTCCAGGAGTTCATGATTCGTCCCGTCGGTGCCAAGACCGAGCGCGAAGGCATCCGCATGGGTGCTGAGGTGTTCCACAACCTCGCCAAACTGCTCAAGAAGCGCGGCCTCTCCACCGCTGTCGGTGATGAAGGCGGCTTTGCCCCTGCCCTCGACGGCATTGAGGACGCCCTGCAAATTATCTGCGACGCCATCAAGGCTGCCGGTTACGAGCCGGGCAAGGATGTGAAGATTGCCATGGACTGCGCTGCCAGCGAGTTCGCTACCTGCGAGGATGGCCAGTGGTACTACGACTATCGTCAGCTGAAGGACGGCAAGAAGAAAGACCCCAACGGCAAGAAGCTTACCGCTGCCGAGCAGATTGACTATCTGGAGAAGCTCATCACCGACTTCCCCATCGACAGCATCGAGGACGGTCTTGACGAGAACGACTGGGAGAACTGGGTGAAGCTCACCGACCGCATCGGCAATCGCTGCCAGCTTGTCGGCGACGACCTCTTCGTCACCAACGTCAAGTTCCTTGAGAAGGGTATCCGCATGGGCGCTGCCAACAGCATCCTCATCAAGGTCAACCAGATTGGCTCGCTCTCCGAGACGCTCGACGCCATCGAGATGGCCCACCGTGCCGGCTACACCACCGTCACCTCACACCGTTCCGGTGAAACCGAGGACACCACCATTGCCGACATTGCCGTTGCCACCAACAGCGGACAGATCAAGACCGGCTCCCTCAGCCGCACCGACCGTATGGCCAAGTACAACCAGCTCATCCGCATCGAGGAAGAGCTCGGCGAGCAGGCCAAGTACGGCTACAACTTCATCCGTCGCGACTAATCACACACTAAGAAAGTCATTATGAAAAAGTACGTTTGCGAAGTCTGCGGCTATGAGTACGACCCCGCAGCAGGCGACCCCGACAACGGCATCGCCCCCGGCACCGCCTTCGAAGACCTCCCCGCTGACTGGGTTTGCCCCCTCTGCGGCGTAGGCAAAGACGAGTTCAGCCCCGCTGAGTAACAATCGTTGACTCTCCCCTTTCACGTTTCAGCCTCAGGTAATCAAGCTTGAGGCTGAATCTTTTTTTACCCGTGTTTTTTTCCTTATTCGGAAAAAACTTCGTATCTTTGCATCAGATATAAAGATGATGTCATGAAAAAAACATTCATTTCCCTACTGGCTATCGTATCATTTATGTGTTTCAACTGCCAAGCTACAACCCCAGAGAGTGCCCTGAAAGGCAAGAAAATCCTTTTCGTCTATGGCGGATGGGACGGTCATGAACCTAGACAAACGATGGAAATACTGAAACCCTGGCTGGAGAGCGAGGGTGCCATCGTCTATTACCGCGAGGACCTGAATGCCTATACCGACAAGGAGCTGATGGGCACAATAGACCTGGTGATTCAGACGTGGACGATGGGCAGCATCTCAAACGAACAAGAGCGAGGGCTGTTAGAGGCTGTGCGCAGCGGCGTAGGATTGGCCGGATGGCATGGAGGCCTGGGCGATTCCTTCCGCAACAATACGGAATACCAGTTCATGGTGGGTGGCCAATGGGTGGCTCATCCTGGTGGAAAGGTGCACTACGACGTGATTATTAAGGACAAAAAAGACCCCGTAACAAAGGGATTGAAGAAGTTCCATATGAACTCCGAGCAATACTACATGCACGTGGATCCGAGCGTGAAAGTCTTGGCTACCACCATCTTCAGCGGTCAAGGCGATGCGCCCTGGATTAAGGGTGTGGAAATGCCGGTTGTTTGGAAAAAGTATTACGGCAAGGGCCGTGTCTTCTATTCCTCGCTCTGTCACGATGCCTCCGACTTCGATGTGCCCGAAACCCTGGAGATCATGAAGCGCGGAATCAAATGGGCCGTAAGGCCGTAGAGCCATAGATGCATCTTCCCGTTGCATAGCGTTAGGGAATAATCTCTCAGAGTTAAGCGTTAAGCCAACAGCGTTAAACTCTTAACTCACGATATTAAATGTTATAATCGTAGCGATAAGAAGTAACGGCAGCACAAAAATAGTTGCTCCCTCTGCTGCGGCAGATGCTCCTTCTGACAAATTAGAAGAGCCTACTATAAAAATAGCAGGCCCTTCTATTGGTTAAAAAACCGTTCTTACTTTACTCTTTTGGCGTGTTGCGGCGTGAGAAGAGGCGGAAACGCTTGCGGGGTTTCTCAATAGGCTTTATGACGGAAGCGGTGTCGGTGGCCTCCTGAATCTGTTCATCGGGAGTGGTTACGGGAACGAGCTCTTCGATGTTATCCTCAGCAATCATCTCGCCCTCAATATAGATACGGACGGGAGTGTTGGCGGCATTGCTGTGGATTGTGATGCTCTTCTTGAAAACACCAGGACGCTTGGCTTTGCCATTATAAGTCACTAAGATAGAGCCCTGCTGGCCTGGGGCAATCGGTTCCCGTGTGTATTCGGGCACCGTGCAGCCACAGGAGCTGATAGCCTGATGGATGATGAGAGGCGCATTGCCCGTGTTGGAGAACGTGAACGTGCAGGTGACGATACAGGTATCCTGCGCAACGATGCCAAAGTTATGGGTTTTCTTCTGGAAGGTCAACTCAGCAGCTTCATCGGCAAAGGCTGTGCCCATAAAAGCCAAGGCTGCAAAGAGGAGGATGATGGATTTTTTCATTTGACTGATTGTTTTTATTTGAATTGATTATAATCGTTGGACTTGTTTGACGCCCTTTACCTCGCGGAGCTTTTTCAGGAGAGAGTTGAGGCGGGAGGTATCATCTATCAGCAGCGTGAGGGTGCTGGAGAAGAGGCTGTCGTGGGTGTTGATGTTGATGTTACGGAGCTTGGCGTGCTCGTCCTTGGAGATGACGGAGGTAAGGTTGTTGATAATGCCCAAGTCGTCAAGGCCAACCACACTGAGCGTCACAGGGCAGGCGTGTCCACCAGCATTCCCTGCCCAACGGGCAGGAACGATGCGATAGCCGAAGCGGTTGCGCAAGTCGGGGGCATTGGGACAGCTGGTGCGATGAATCTTAATGCCGTCGCTGACGGTGACAAAGCCGAAGATATTGTCACCATAGACAGGATTGCAGCAACGGGCCAGCTTGTACCCCACCCCAGCCATGTGAGGATCGATGAAGAGAATGCCTCCCGTGCTGTCGTCGTGCGAGGCGGTGCCTTCGACTTCGGTATCGAGGTGCTGACGATACTCGGCAGCGCTGTGTCCTGTAGCAGAATCGCTTTCGCCCTCGGGGAAGATGCCGTGCTCGGCATTCCATAGGGCGGTGTATTGCTCAATGACTTCATCGGCAGTAAGCTTGCCCTCAGCCACGCGCTGATAGAACGACTGCTCCTGCTGCTTGAAACCCATCTTTCGGATTAGGCGCAACATGAGCCCCTCGTCAAGCTCTACCTTACGGTTCTTGAAGCGACGCTCTATCTCCTCACGTCCCAGCGAAGCCTGCCGTGCCTCTATCTCCTTGAGTGCCTGACGCACCTTGGAGCGAGCGCGGGGGGTAGTGACCATGGAGAGCCAGCCTTGATTGGGCGTCTGGGAGGTCGATGTAAGGATTTCCACCTGGTCTCCGTTGCGAAGCACATAACCCAGACGCACATAGCGCCCACCCACCTTGGCACCTGTGCAATGGTAGCCGAGATTGGTGTGGATGCTGTAGGCAAAGTCGAGGACAGTAGCGCCATGAGGGAGCTTATAAAGGTCACCCTGAGGTGTGAACACAAAGACGTCGTCCTTGTAGAGGTCCATCTTGAAGCGATCCATCAGCTCACGGTCGTCGTCGGCATTCTCCAGCGCCTCGCGGATGCTGGTAAGCCATTCGTCAAGCCCCGTCTCGCTGCGGATGCCCTTGTAGCGCCAGTGAGCGGCAAGTCCGCGCTCGGCAATATCGTCCATACGCTCCGTGCGAATCTGCACTTCCACCCAACGTCCTTCAGGCCCCATCACCGTAGTGTGGAGACTCTCATAGCCATTACTCTTGGGGATGCTGAGCCAGTCGCGCAAGCGGTTGGGATTGGGCTGATACATGTCGGTGACGATGGAGTATGCCAGCCAGCAGTCGGGTTTCTCGCGCTCGGGAGGGCTGTCGATGATGATGCGGATAGCGAAGAGGTCATAGACGCCTTCGAAGGGGCAGCGCTGTTTCTTCATCTTCTGCCAGATGCTGTGGATGCTCTTCGTGCGTCCTTTGATGTGGCATTTCAATCCTGCCTCAGCCATTTTGCGGCTGACAGGCTCAATGAAGTCAGCAATATACTTGTCGCGCGAGGCCTTCGTCTGAGCCAGCTTGTCCTTAATCTGATAGTACACCTCCGTCTCGGTATATTTCATCGCGAGGTCCTCCAACTCCGACTTAATGCGGTAAAGGCCCAACTTGTGCGACAAAGGAGCATAGAGGGAGGCTGCCTCGCCAGCCATACGTAGGCGGAACTCCTCGCAGGCTTCCCTATTCTCGGCAGGCAACGATGAGAGCTGGCGCATCAGACAAGTGCGCTCGGCAATCATAATAAGGATAACACGCATATCGCCCGCAAAGGAGAGCAGCAGATTGCGGAAGTTCTCTGATTCGATGGTGGGATTTTTGTCGTAGAGGCGGCTGATGCTGACAAGTCCGTCGATGATGCGTGCCACGTCGGTACCGAAGTCTTTTTCAACGGTCGAGCTATCGATAACGCCCACGCGAACAGCCGCATGAAGCAGCACCGCCAGCATAGCGGCACGACGCATTCCCATCTCGTCGGAAACGATAAGAGCCGTCCCCACGTCAATGAGGAGCGGGTTGTGGCCAAACACATCGCGGGTGAGCAACTGGCTATCGGCAGCAAGCCTCATCTGACGGAGGGCGAGGATGAATGTATCGTCATCCAGGCTGTCGCCCGCCTGCTTGGCAAGCAGAGGCAACTTCACAAGCAGTTCGGCCTGTTCCTCGGGTGTGAAGAAGGCCGAACCGGCAAGGATGTCAAGTGCGCTACTGTCCACGATGGTTATACTTTTGCATTATCACGTGCAAAAATAGCCACTTGTTTCTATCTTTCCAAAAAAGAACGGATTTTTTTTGATTTTTTGCTTTTTTCGTCAGAACGTCAATCCCAGGCAGACGCTTACGGGCCAAACCTGCGATCCCGGGCTATACGGCGAAGGAGTTGTGCTGTTTGCAAAGAGCTCTATCAGCGACGTCTTTGCCATAATGCTGACGTTGTTGAGGCCCACCTGTGCCATCAAGTTTACATTCAGCGGGTGCATGCTGATGCTATTGGTGATAGTCTCCTTACGCTTGCCGTACTGGCGTCCGCGTGAGGCAGGCGAGAAACGGTACTCCAATTCAGGGCCAACGGTGAAGAAGAAACCGTCGTCGGAAGTCTGGAACTCAAGCTGTACAGGAAGTTTGAACGTCCAGTAGCGGAACCACGTCTCGTCGTAGGTGCCGGCATTAGACAATGTGGCAAAACTTGTGGTGCGCTCACCCGTAAGCATGCGGGAAGTAAAGAAATAGTTCGGCGAAGCAAACTTGTACATGGTGCGCCCAAAACCAAAGGCAAAGCCGAGCCCTACGTGGTCGCTGCCCAGCCGGACGGCATCCAATGGCAGGTAGATGCCCCACTCCCAGCTCTTGGCTTCGTCAAGCTCAATGTCGTGGAACTGCATGCTGAACGGACCATCCTGCATGAATCCGCTGAAGCCCATATAATAAATAGGAAAGTGAGCCTCAAATCCGTGTCCGAAGCTGATGTCGTATTTCACATCAGACTTCTCGGTAGTACCGCTGTCATCGTCGCGGGTGACGGTGTACTCGCGAGTGATAACCCACTGACCAATGCGTTGCTGCTCAATGCCCGTGCTCTCGTTGTTGTTCTCCTGCGCACTGGCTTCCGTAATGCCTGAAATCGTCAGCAGCGCTACTGACAACAAGGCAATGAATGACTTTTTCATAATCATGAAGTGTTGTTTTAACTTAATTTCTACTATTAGACGTTGCAAAGTCACAAAAAGTTGCAGAGAGCCCGATTTTTTTCACTACTTTTGCCCGATTTTTTGAGGAAAAGACATGACCGACGACATTCAGCATATCCGCATCGAGGACTACGACTATCCCCTGCCCGACGAACGCATCGCCAAGTTCCCTTTAGCCGAGCGCGACAGCAGCAAACTGCTCGTTTACCGAAACGGGACAGTGAGCGAGGACAGCTTCACGTCGCTCCCCCACTATCTTCCGAAAGGGGCGCTGATGGTGTTCAACAACACGCGCGTCATTCAGGCACGACTTCATTTCCGTAAGGAGACGGGGGCGCTGATTGAGGTGTTCTGCTTAGAGCCGCTGTTGCCGAAGGAATATGTCTCTATGTTTGCCCAGACGGATTCATGCGTATGGCTCTGCATGGTGGGCAACCTGAAGAAATGGAAAGGCGGAGCACTCACCCGCGTCATCGAGGTAAACGGAGAACACGTGGAACTGTCCGTCGAAAGGATGGAAGAGGGAGTGACGAATCTGCGCGGCACCACCTACTGCACCACATCGTCGCCCGAGTTTCCCGTGCGTTTCCGCTGGCATAGCTTGAACGGGAAACAACCCGTCACCTTCGCCGAAGTGCTACAAGCCTGTGGCGAACTGCCCATTCCTCCTTATTTAAATAGAGAGACGCAGGAGAGCGATCTCCGCACCTATCAAACTGTCTATTCGAAGATTGAAGGCTCGGTGGCTGCCCCAACGGCTGGACTCCACTTTACGGAAAACGTGCTGAAAGCCCTTGACGACTGCGGTATCGAGCGCGACGAGGTTACGCTCCACGTGGGTGCAGGCACTTTCAAGCCCGTCAAGAGCGAGTATATCGGCAACCACGAAATGCATGCCGAATACATTGTTGTCCGGCGTGCCACCATCGAGAAACTGATTGCCCACGGAGGCGAAGCCATTGCCGTCGGCACCACCTCTGTTCGCACATTGGAGAGCCTCTACTACATCGGATGCATCCTGCTCCGTCATCCTGATGCCGACGAAGAAGACCTCCACATTGCCCAATGGATGCCCTATGAGATGACAGAGGACATCCCCACGCTGGACGCCCTCAAGGCTATCCTGCAATGGATGGAACGGGGTGGCTACAACAGCCTCCACACCACCACGCAGATTATCATTGTGCCCGGATACAAGTTCCACATCGTGCGGCGCATGGTCACCAACTTCCATCAGCCCAAGAGCACGTTGCTGCTGTTGGTTTCGGCTTTTTTAGGCAATCACGCCGACGGCACTCCCGTCTGGCGTGACATCTACGACTTTGCCCTTACCAACGGCTTCCGCTTCCTCTCCTACGGCGATTCGTCCCTATTAGAAAAAGGCAAAGACTGCTAATTCCCATCGTAAACAGAAAAAAACAATAAAATGAATATCGGCGATAAAGTACGCTTCCTGACCGAGACAGGCGGAGGCATAGTGAAAGGTTTCAGAGATAAGAACACGGTGGTTGTGGCCAGCGACGACGGCTTCGACATCCCCATGCTGATTACCAACGTGGTTGTCGTGGGCAATACCGATGCGCTGAACTTCGAGCGGAAACCGCTGAAAAAAGAGGCGGCTCATTCCGATAATCCGACATCTTCAAAACAGGAAAAAGAGCACTCAAATCCTCCCCAACAGGACACAAAAGCAGCTTCTCCCCTTCAGCAAGAAGCGAAAGCCCCTGCCCCCATCATCCAAGAGTTTGCAGGTCACGAGGCATTGAACGTCCATCTTGCCTTCCTCCCAATGGACATCAAGTCCATCAGCACCACCGTCATGGAGGCGTGGTTGGTGAACGACAGCAACTACTTCATCACCTTCGCTTGGGCGTCTATCGGTTCGGGCAGCCAAACGCTGTTCGACCAAGGCACGCTGGAGCCTAACAGCGTAGTGTTCCTCCGCGAATTCACACGTGACATGTACAACCAGCTGGAGCACATCAGCGTACAGCTCTTTGCTTGGAAGAAGGGTAAGCCCTATCGCCGCAAGGCTGTCATTGACACCGAACTGCGCATCGATACGGTGAAGTTCTTCAAGCTCCACACTTTCCGCGAGACGGCTTTCTTTGAGGAGCCTGCCCTGCTCTACGACATTGCCCGCGACGACCGTCCCGCACGACCTGTACAATAAAAAAGATGAAATAATTTGCCGTTGTCCTTTTCTATTACTACCTTTGTCCCCCAATGAAACATATCTCACACACCAAAAGACTTCTTCTGCTCGTGCTCATCTGCGCAATCAGCGGATTCAGCCGCACGGCTAACGCCCTTATTCTTCCCACCCCTGCCGTAGTGGCTGATTCAGTTGTCGTTTCAGCCAAGGATGCCGCCAAAGCGGCAAAAGATGCTGAGAAGGCAGCCCGCAAAGCAGCTAAGGAGGAGGCGAAAAAGGCCCGTAACCACGAGAAATATCTTCAGAAGCAGGCTAAGAAGCAAGCCAAGCGCGAGAAAGAACAGGCTCGCGTCATTGCCCGCTCAAAGAAAGAAGCCGAAAAGATGGCCAAGAAACTGGCAGCCATGAAGCCCCAGACGGTTTGGCTCTACGGGGCAGGCCTTAACTTCCTCGACTCGGTGGTTTACATTACCGACTTCCAGCACTTGGACAGCATCTACATTGAGCCCGACGGCGAGTTGCGCGACTACTATGCCTACACGGGCGATCTGAAGTTCTACCTCGAATCGCACTACGGGCTGGAGAACGAGACATGTGCCGTGTTCTACATGACGGACGAGAAGAAGGCCACCAAGCGTTTCTCGAAGATGGATGCCAAACTGCGCAAGAAAGGCTTCATCATCAACCGCGTCAGCCGCGACGACTTCACATTCCAGCGGCAGGAGAAGGAACAGCTGACACAATAGCCCTGGAGCATGAGAATAACCGCTTCCATAGACAGACTTCTGACGGTATGCCTACTTCTGCTCTTTACGGCGTGCCACCCGTGGGACGACCCCGCGAACGAAGATAACGACAACCGCCTGACACGCACCGTACTGGTGTATATGGTAGCGGAAAATAGCCTCTCCTACGGAGGATTCCAGAAACAGGACTTCGATGAGATAGTCAATTCGGTGGGCGAGATTCCCAACGACTGCCGGCTCCTTATCTATATTGACGATATGGACTTCCCGCGCCTTTATGTATCCGACAAGTCCCAGTCCTCGGGCATCCGTGAGATGCTGCATTGGCAGACCGACTTCGACAGCTGTGACCCCAATGTCCTGAAAGAACTCATGAATGCCGTCGTCACCCTCTACCCTTCCAAGGGATACGGGCTGGTCTTCTGGAGTCACGGTAATGCCTGGCTGCCCAAGACGCGTTCCAGAGCCCCACAGCAGCGCACCATCGGCATCGACAACGGTCGTAACGCCGGCAACAATACGGGCTCAAAGATGGAAATCAGCCAACTGAAGGAAGCCCTGAGCATCTTCCCGCAGTTGGACTTCCTGATGTTCGATGCCTGCTTCATGCAGACCATTGAAGTAGCTTGGGAGTTGCGCGACGTCACGCACTATATCATTGCCTCGCCTGCTGAAATCCCCAATCCGGGAGCGCCCTACCACAACATCATCTCCCCGATGTTTGCCAAGAAAGCGGACGTGGAGGGCATCATTGACCAATACTACCACTACTATGCCGACTCGGTCGTTCTCATTCGCGAGGGCTACAGCTACGAACACGGCGCGGTGCTCTCGGTAGTCGATTGCACCCAGCTGGGTGCCTTGCAGACGGCCACCGACAAGATGATTCGCAGGTATGCTTCCACGGAAGAAGACTACGCCCTGCTGAGCATGCTCAGGTACTTCCCCATCTCGTCACAGACTATACCCGAATACTACGACATGAAGGCATATATGCGCCACCTCATCACCTCGCCCGACGACTGGAAGGAATGGTTGGCCGCCTTCGATGCAGCTGTGCCCTATCGGAGGGCCACGGAACGCTGGTTCACGTCCTACACAGGCCGCTACATGTACATCGGCAACAAAGAGAATTATGGCGGCATCTCCATGTACGTGCCCCAGCCCGGCTCCTATTTCGAAACACTTCTGGAACAGTTTCGCAGCACCTCGTGGTATCCCGTCTCAGGCTGGTCGGCGTTCTATTAACAGTTCATTACAAAGAGAACTATTCTTTTCAAACCGCCAATAATAGTACACAAATTTGTGGACCACATTTTTGTATACCAAAATTAGATTTACTTATTCCTCTTTTTTTTTCTAAGAATCCACGTTTTTACCCAAACACCTACCTTTTCCCGTGTAAGGCACTGAAAATAAAGGCGTAAATGCAGGTAGGTGTTTGCAAAACACCTACCTATCACCTACCTAACACCTACCTGTCATCTGTCAGACTTGTTGTCATCCGTTTAGGCGGCTTTCAAGGGAACCACCTTGAAGAACTTCACGTTTCCCCGATGGATGGATTCAAACCCCAGTTCCTTCATGGCCAACCCAACGTGTATTTTTGCGCTATGGGTGTTCTTTACCAGCGGGTATTCCCTACGGATGATGTCCAGCAACTGTCCCGTATTCAGCGACTTCGCGCTCTCGTCGTCTGCGGGCCTTCGGAAGCAGACCTCCACCATCTCTTCCATATCCATTTCGGTCATGTAGTTGAGATTCAGCTGCTGTATGCGCGCCACCTCCTCGTTGTTGAACCAGTAGGGCGACTTCAGTTCGCAAATCTCATGCATCACCTGGGCATAGAGCTGCTCGTGGTTGATGTCCCCACGGTTGTCAATCGTCTGCCCATCGGGTATCGTCAGGCAGATGTACCGTCGACTGCCTGTCGCATCCGTCAGCGGATGGGGATTGTTTGTCGTTGCCACAAACGAGGCATAGCGCGGACGATCCTCCTGCGAGCAGCCGTAGATGGGACGTCCGTTCACCTTATTCTTCGAGAGCGTCTGCTTCAGGGCCGCATGCTGACTGGGACGGATGGCCTCCAGCTCGTCCAGGTTCACCAACAGGTTGTTCGTCAGCGCCATCTCCTTGTCGAACTTGTTCGAGAGGTTCAGGTGATCCAGGTAATACTGTCGCAGTTGCGTAGGCAGCAGACGTCTGAGGAACGTGGTTTTCCCACATCCTTGTGCCCCAATGAGCGTAGGCACACACTCGTTTCCATGTAGCGTGTCCATCTGCAGCCAATGTGCTACCGTCGAGCGGAGCCAGATGCTCAGGAAGCCCAGCTGCTCTGTGCTGATGCCAGGCAGACGCCCGAAGAGCTGCGCCACGTGGTTCTGCCCGTCCCAGCGCGGAAGCCCCTCCAGGTATTCACGGATTGGGTCGTACGCGCGTACCTCTTCTGAATGGAGCAGCTCCACGATGTCCGACTTGGGGTTGGCCCCATCGCCGACATCCTCGCGCTTGGCGCGGATGATGATGCTGTTCAACGCCTCCTGCGTCAGCACACGCCAGGCAGGCTCTCCACCCGATGTGCCTTCTGTAGGCAAGGTTGCAAACTCCACCTTCCCGTTCAGCACGTTACGACGGAAAAGGTAATTGTCCTGAAGGAACTGCTCCACATCGAGCGTCCCATTTTGAGACACACGAAGCGTCTCACCACAATTTGTAAAGGTAGTTTCCATAATAGAAAAAATATAGTTAATACTAGAGTCACTATGGTATTTTATACCATAGTGCAAAGGTACAAAAAGTATGCCATACCACCAAATTTTTTTACGAAAAAGCACCCCAATCTTGATTCTTTTTCATGGCAAATCCTAACTCCCTCCATTTCACTTTTTTCCTATCCAGACAACCCATCTGGACAGCTGTCAGGGGGGAGACAGGTAGGTGTCAGGTAGGTGTTAGGTAGGTGTTAGGTAGGTGTTTTGCAAACACCTACCTGGTTTAACACACTGTATCACAGCCAATTTCGAGAGAAAAGGTAGGTGTTGGCACTTTTTTCGAAAACATCTCCTCAAATTGCTCTTGTAAAAAAGGTTCTCCTCCTCTACTTTACTAATCTCTCAGCCCCTTGGGCTGCGCTCTCATTCCAATGGGCTGCGATTTTATTCCCTTGGGCTGGCAAATTATCCTCTTGGGCTGAGGGCTTATTCCAGAGAATCATAGGGCAAATGATACGCTGAATCAAATAGCCGTCCCTGATATACGTCATAGGCCATCATTAACCCTTAACTATAAACTGTGAACGAAGATGTTTTCTTCTAACATCCTCTTGACATGTGACAGTCTATTTTCACATTGTCCCCCTAAGCTTCGTATTTGTTATGTTTTATATGAACAAAAGGAAACTTGCGACGAGACCGCTCCTCACCATTCGACAGTTCATCCTCATCCTGCATTTCGGATAGATTCAATCTATCGTGAAGGAGCTGCGAGAAGCGTTCCATCTCGTCTAGTCGACATTTTATCAGCTGCTTGGATAAGTCGATGGCTTCATCTAGCTGAGATAGAGAAAACTCCATCAGGTCCTTAATGTCTGCGCCTGGATAGACGATATTCTGTATCCTATATATAATTATCTCAGATGATAATTCCATTCTCACCATTGAAAATTCGGAATGAATCAGATTGGTAATTTCAAACAGGTCTATGTAGTCCTTCGTTTTTGTGAAATCCCACTCAAGAATGTGAACCAGATCAAACATGAAGTCGCTGTCCATGCTTTGTAGAGTATAACTGTTTCCGTTATACTCAAAGCCTATGCTGCCGTCGGACTCCTTAAAGTGGATTCTAAGCTGACTCAGAAAAACCTTAACCTCTTCATGGATGGTAGATATCCAATCCTCTTGCTTGGGACTCATAACTTCATAATATCATTTACAACTTCTTAAACAACTGACATATTAACTCTATTAAACTAATCTAGTCTCCAGCTAAGGCACCTAACATTTCTGTTCCATTTTTTATCAGTCAAATACCTCATTGGCGTTAGAGGGTCGTTGCTGGAAATTACCATTTTGTTGAAGTATCAGCTCATATGTCAATATCTGATGTTCTAATGATTGGGGATTGTCTTTTGAAAACGATTCATGAAGTACAAAACCTCCCGTCTTTCCATTGGGCATTATTTTGTTAGGGTTTCAACCTTTTCCACTGTAGAAAAAAATCTGATATGTTCCATTCGGAATGTAAAAATGGGCGTATCCTCCTGGTGTCACATATTGATTTCGGACCAAATATCCATTTCTTTTCAGGAAAACGACCAAATCTGTAGAAGAACTGCCTGATGTTTTTACTACGATCTCAGAACCATTGCCTGATAAACTCATTTCATTAGAATAAGGTTGGCTTCCATTTTGAAGGCGATTATTCTTATACATTTCAATGGTTGGGTCGGTTCTCTCAACCACTCTTGACGAAGGTTGAGAGGGCACAGTTGAACTGTAAACCGATGATTTAGAAGGTATTTCGTTCTTCTTATTCTCTTCAGAATCATTTTTTTGCACAATACATATAAATGCAATCAGAAACATTATAACCAGAAAAATGCATCCAGTCTTTCTTCTTCCTTCAGATTCCATAGTTTTATGTTTATGATATTTTAGACGAGATTAACAAAGGCGCACTAAAACTCGAACTATTACTACTTCTTCTCTCTATATGTTACTTTCAAAACCTTTGCATTGTTGTCAATTTCAATTCGACCAAGCCGACTTAGAACAGACTGGCCAAGTAGTAGCGGTGCCGACTGATTTTTTACAACAGAAGCCTTTATATTAGTTAGTTCCAACCCTCCGAAATTAACTTTGCGAAGATTAATGACTGTGCCTTCCGTGATGTCACCATTGGCATTTATATAATTTTGTTTACCTATAATATCAGAAGGCTTTAGGTAGTCGTTTTTCAACATAAAAGTTGCTTCTACACTTGAGATTGAGACATCACTTGCACCTGTGTCAAAAATAAAATGGAGAGGTAACCCGTTAATTTGACACCTTACTTTACATACACCACCATCCTTGGAAAAAGGAATTTCAACTGTTTTTTCCTCGCCCTCTATAGTTAGGTCAAATTGATCTGAGGATAATTCCTTTTGCCATTTCTCTTCAAACTCTTCTATTAATTCAGTATATCCTGAAGTTGCGCGCAAATTCGTTAAATCCCTATCTCGCTTGATATGGTTAAATTTGCGGTTCCCTTTTTCAAGAGCTTTACGCAGAAACTCAAGAGACGTTTCAGTTTCATCCGCCAAGGAATAAAGACATGCTGCCTCATAGCAATTACTGGCATCTTCGTTTTTACTAAGTAACTTTTGTATTAAATCCTTTGCTTCTTGTACTTTTCCAAGGTGGAAGAGAGCATAAATGGTATGACTTTCCTCAAGAAGTGTATCTCTTGCTATAACTTCCTCAAAGTCTTTTTTTGCTAATTCTTTCTCTCCAATCAGTTTATAAAGAACACCTCTGTTAATGTATGCATATGAGTATCTTGGCTCTAGTTCAATGGATGTAGTATAGTCTTCTATAGCACCTTCCGCATCTCCTGTATGGTCTTTTACCCAGCCTCGGCGATAATATCCATAGTAATACTCTGGATCCATACTAATGTATTTATCCCAATCACCGATAGATTCCTGCGTATTACCAGTGGCATCATAAATTAATGCACGGATACGAAGGAAATCTTCATTAGTTGAATCAGCTTGAATAGCCATGTTTATGTATCTAAGAGCCTCAGAGTAGTTGCCCAAGTCCTCATAACAACTTGAAATGCGATTGGCTATGATAGGATTAGTTTCTAATTTAAGAGCATCCTTGTAATAACTTATAGCTTTCTTATAGTTGTCTTTACGCTCATGTACAACACCTAGGTAATATGGCCATGTATTCTCATTAGGTTCTTTAGCAGCCTGTACTCGAAGCTTTGTCGCGATAGCTGTAATTGAAGAGTCTGCCAATTGCTGCATATGATAAAAAGCCTTATTATCATAGTTGATTTCAAGTGCCCTTACAATATCAGTCGCAGCCTCGTTATATTTCCCTTGAAGTAAATAACACTCACCACGGAAAGAGTAGCCAGAAGCGTAATCGGGTGACAACTTAATGGCGTAATTGAATTGTTCAATAGCAGCATCATAATTATTTTGCATCTTCTGGTTGCGTCCCAATCCCATGTACCCCATAACATCGCCAGGAGCAAGTTCAATCATCTTTTGATAATCCAAGTCTGCTTGGGCATACTTCTCCTGCTCAAATAGCAACTGGGCTCGTTTTTCGAAGCTACTCTTATCTGTTGGATCTGCAGCAATAGCCAAGGAAATACATTCAAGTGCCTTGTCGTATTCATCAAGCTCTTGATAAACATCTGCTTTATTTGAGTAAACCCATGTTCTATATGTCTTGTCTTTTTTAGGGATATATTTTAATGCTTGGTCGAGTGCCGTAATTGCACGGCCATATTCTTGATAATGCTGTCTTATTGCAGCAATCCAAGCAAAAGCATAGCCGTTCTTTGGATTCTCTTCGATTTCCATATTCAAGAAGTCAAGAGCTTCTTGATAATTCTCTTGTTGGATTGCCTCTACAGCTCGTGTGTAGTTATAGCTTTCGGGACGTTTAATGTCTTGAGCTTTAACCGTCATAAAGCAAAAGACAAAGCATAAAAGTGTTGTTAGATTCTTCATGTAAAATAAATGGGATTAAAGCATTTCTATCAAAGGGTTGAAGTTCACGTAATCATATTTACCAGGGTTATGTGCTTTAAGGATTGATAGGGCAACCTCAATGACATTGTTTAAATAAGGTATAGACCAAGTGCCAGAATTCTTCTTTGCATAATAATTTGAATAATAGAATGAATTATAAATCAGATCCGAGTATTTTTTCCTATATTCATCAGCCTTATTTTTTGCCCTCCTATCAGGGTCATCTTGTGCTGTTTGTAACAGCAACTTAAGTTGAGAAGAATAGTCGCCGTAGTTTTTCAATAAATTAGGCACCTGACTAAACCTTTCTTTGACGGATGGGGTTTTTATACTTTCAAATTCGTTAAGACATATATCAATACGTACTGAATCATACTTAAAATAAAGACGGCCATTTGCATACCGAGCAATCACACTATCAAGTTGCATGTGTACATTTACAATAGAGGAGCTATCTGCCTCATGCTGGTCTTTTAATGCATTAATAAGCGAATCTTTTTTCGTTATTATTTTTGACAGATTCTGATTATTCTCAATTTCTCCGTTCAATGAGGTGATAGTTTCTCTCAATATTGAGATTTCACTATTTAGTTTACTACAACTATCAAGCAAAACATTAGTACTATCATTCCAATTTTGAGCATCAGAACGTAACTTGTCAAACATAGATACTGAGATCGTTATTTTCTCCTCATTATCGTCTTGTGCTACTGCAAATTGCACAGAAAAGCACATTAAAAGAAATAGTATATAATTATTTTTTTTCATATCAGAAGTTAATAATTTTCATGCCAATCATGATTCTCTGCAGCTCTATCATACGAATCTTGTAAATCCTTTAATATTTTAGCGTGAGCAGATGTACTAACACCAAACGCTTTAGTTTTGTCGTATGTCTGAATCAAATCATACACACGACTTGATTCTTTATCATAAGCTTCTTTTGAGTTGAATGAATATCTGTACTGCAATTTATTAACTCTTTGAGTTAGCTGTTCATAACAAGAACTTTCAAGTTTTTTCCCTACTGAATTAAGGGAATTTACCAAACTCACACAATTCTTGAGATATTCTTTTTTTGCATAGTTTTCTGCAGTAGTACGTTTTGATTGAGCATTATCGAAGTCCCATGGCTTAAATGAAGTTTGTTTTGTAGCATCCCATGCTTTTTTATAATCATCTAATACCGTTTCGATTTTAGTGAGCGATGCTAATGTTTCTTCAGACAATGCTTTTTTTGACCCTTCTTCAATGCTTACATTGCGAATTTTCTGGATAAGACTACGCATTATCTTATGATCATTTTCATCCCAAACCGATTTGGAGAATTTACCATTGATAGACCAGTCAATAAAGACTTTCGCAAATTTTTCCGAAGATTCTGCAATGGCAAAGTCATATTCTTTTGAGTCTGTTATAAGTGTATCTCTATAGTAGATAGATGCACGGTCTACAAGTGCGTCGTATGCCACCTCAGCTTCATTCAGACGATTGGCATTGGGGCTATACGCAGCAACGGCGTCTTTAAGACTCGGATTAAATACCTCCTCTGCCGTAGCTTTTGCTGAAATATCCTCGGGAAGACTCACCTTATATTTTTGGTAATTGAGCACAGGGATAACAGCTGCTGCCACTGCGACCAATAAAAGGGTTATTTTAATAAATTTATTACTATGCTTCATATTGGATTAATTTACATCATCTTGAGAGGTAGCATTACCTTGATTCTTTGTGTCTTGTGCATTGTTTGATGATCTTCCTTGCCGGCTAGGTGACTTGCCTGTACCTTGGGGATTAGCATTTGCGCTCGTGGTGCCTTCTCTATTCAGAAATTTTTTGGAGATTTGTTTGAAATAATTATCAAATGTTATTGGTTGATCTGGGGCATCATAAAGGCCTTCTTTGTTGGATCCAATTTCTTTTGCCATATCATAGAGCCTTTTCCATACATCAAATTTTTTAATATCACGAGAATGTTGTGGATGCTTATCAATTGCTTCCACAAAATCCTTAAAGCGGTAACTATTGAGTAAGTCAAAGAACCCGTTGAGATCGGGGTAACTATCCAGACTGTCTTTGTAAACCTTATTTGTGTTCTCTTGAAGATATTTAAGCGCGTCTTCCCATTGGATAGCAGAGGTAGAACCTATTCCTACGTCCTCGGCTGAACCATCCTTTGGTGCCGTTTGGGAGTCGGTATTTTTTGGAGAAGTTCCGTCTTTTGGGGAGGGTTCACTATTGGATGATTGATGTGTATTTTGGAGTTTAGATGGGTTTATTATTTCGATTATTTTAGGAATAATTTTAGGAACATAAAAGCTGGCCGCACCAACTATCAACAGAATACCAATAAGGGCAATTATTGTTCTCTTTATAAATCTCATCCTATTAGGGTATTTTTTGCCATTTGGAACCTTCTGTTCTTTAATGCTCATTTTTTCTGGTTGCGAAGCATGGACTGTTGATACGACAAGGGAATCCGATTTTACGTTCGAGATAGGTTGTAAAACAATTATGCCTCTTTCAGAAATAGAACTCGTGCATGTGTAACCTGATATTAAAGACCTTACATCTGATTCTGTTATTTTTTTTTGTGAATTTAAGGAAAAAGATAACTCTTTTCTATCAATGTTCTTTCGCCTTACCACATCAGGATCGAGTTTTAACACAAAGTCATAGTGATGGGATTCAGGCATCATTTCGAATACTATCGTATCATTCACATTCTTATTGGTGAAATCGTCTCCAAACTCATCTTTTTCATAACCATCTGCTTCTGCGGTGAACCTAACGTTAGAAACTTCATTTTCCTTCAAAGTAAGATACCGTTTTCCATGATCATCGGTACCCTCTTTTCCGACATGGAATTGTATATTCTTTACGTTAATTGGTGTTTGGGTTTTAGAATCTTTAAAAAGGAATTTATCCACCCAAAAGAAACGCCGATATTCCGTTCTGTTTAATTCCAAATCGGCTTGCTTTTTCACATCCTTTGAAATTGACAAATAGCCTTCCTTTATCCATGTAATCCTCAATCCCTCGTTCTCCATTAAACGTATGGGCGAGACGAACCGAGATCCATCTGCCAAATATGGAACAAATCCATCAGGATTATTTACGGGAGAAAGAATAAATGAATTGAGAATCTTAACATCAGAAATATTTTTTATTCCACTATTTTCTATTATCGTCAATGTGTCTTTAGGCATCAAAAGAACCCACTCATATTTTGCAAATTCTTTTTGATACATGCACGAATAGAGGTCATATAGATTCACACCGGTGTTATCATAATAGCGATAAGCAAAACCTTTTTGGTTTTCAGGTATAATGTATTTTGGACTATCAGGGATGATTTTATTATACCTCTGAGGAAGCTCCCGCAACAAATCAGCATCAAAACTTATATCTTTTATCTGATTTTCAGCTACATCTATAATTTCCTTAATGTCATTTTGAGATAGTTTAACGGAAGATGGGAAATAAACCCATGATGCTCTATATTCTTCATCACGTCCAGGGGGTTGTTTCATTGAACACATATACCATCCTTCCGAAACAAACTTTATCATTCGCAAAATGGTATTATCTTCCCACTTCACATACCTAAAGACGTCACCTGTATCATCAATTAAGGTTGACCACCGATCATAATCCGTTTGAAATACTATATTAAGCCCCCCTGAGTGTGTTTGGCAATGGACTATGCCAATTCCTATTTTTGTATCTGTTGTCATTTCCTCATTCTTTTTTTCAATTTGCCAATCTTACCTGTCTCCTCGCCATAAGAGCGATTTTTAATTTCCTCAATAATATACTGAGTCCATTCTGGGTCATAAATGCACCAATTCTGAAAACATACTTCACCAATAGAGAAAGGGAATCGCTTTACGACAGGTTTTCCCTTTCTTGTACAAATACCCCATTTGTTCATTCGGTCGATCAAACCGTTATAAAACCCACTATAGTGTTCATCTATATACTCCCCGATATACTCCCCAATTTCACTGTCTGAAAGACCTTTTCTATAAGCTGCTAAGTCTGATTTTGTTATTATCAAATAGGCACCAATTGTATTATCTTTGAGGATGGACTTGCTATCGAGATAACTCAAACAACTGAGGAGCAATTCGTTTTGTGTAACACCTTTATATTTTTCTTTCTCACCTCCATATTCAATAACGAAGAAATGAATCTTGGGATTTTGAGAACGGTTGTTTACCAAGATATTCTCAAGAACTTCTAATGCAGATTGTTGCTTTTGTGTTAGTTTATGCCGAGAATTGCTTTTACTCATACATTCAAACAACTCACCCGACAAGTCAATAAAAGCGATTTTGTGCTCTACACCTTTGTCATCCGTTATTAGATAGCGCATCTCGAACGTTTCTTCCACTTTCGTACGTGGAGGTAAAATGAAAACTGAATCTTTTCTGAACAAAGCTGCAAGTGGTTGCATGTAGTCCTTACCTTGACTATCCTCATAAGGCATCGCAAAATCTACGCCCTGCCCTTGAGTCATCGCCGACATTATTGAACCCACAGCACATGTTTTACCAGAAGAAGGCACCCCCCAAAAATATATTTCAGTAAAGCCATCTGGGATTACAGTCAAAGGACTGACATTTGTATCCAAGTTAGATTCCGATAAAGAAGAAGTATCGTATAAATGCTTAATAAAGTCATCGTCAATACCGGAGTCTTTGAGTCTGGAGAAATCAATCACACCATCAAGCTTCTCAACTATTTTAACAGGTAAAACATTATGGTCTTCCCTGAAGATTTCAATGACATCATTTTCTGTCGCTTCGTTATTATCAATCAACTCTCTGATTTTCTCAGGAATATCATCAGCTTGAGAAGAAATAACACCAATAACCCGTTCCTTGCCTGACAATCTGCTTTTTCCGACTAGTTTGTTTTTACAGCGTAGTGCGTCAGACTTAAATATATTTTTAGGATTGTTGTCAATAAAATCCTGCAGCGCCTGAATGCTACTCTTATCTACTTGTTCCCAGACCTGTTTATCTTCGTCATCCTGCCTTGCTGCAATTATATCTATATGGAGTAAATCTCTTTGACGTTTGGCTTCTGACCGATGGTTCCCTTCAGGATATTTGTTAAGAAAATCATTATAAGCAGCCTCCGTATTTACGCTGCATACGTGTTGCCAATCGTCTTCTTCCGGATCATTCTGGAGGAGTTTTTCGATTTGATGGCGTGTGGTAACATTTAATCCTTGTTGCCTTAACTCCTCAAGAGTAACCACTCCATTACGAATGTACTTTTCAAGGTCTTCGGCTTTGTACTGTCCAACGTTGTCAATAATTCTATCATGCATATTGTCCATTATTATTATACGGGAGCTCCTTTGCTCGATTTAGGTGTTTGAATCGGATTATTCTTCTCTTTTATTTCTTTGTTTATATTCTCTATATTGGCTTTTGAAGAAGACTTCTTACGGAACGACAGGATAGGCTTAGGTTGGGATTCACGTTTAGATCTGTTGTTCTCACCGACATCAAAGAATCGTGAGAACAGCCCAAAATCCCATAATCTTTCGCAGTTCGCGGCATGGCGTTCTTGGATGAAGTAAGGACATAGCAACATCAGGAAACAAATCGCCATCGTGACTAACGCCCAAAAATTAAACTTAAACTTTGTGCTTGAATAGATACTTTGCAAGTCAGTAAGGCCTTTTATCGCTTCGTTCTTGGCAGCACAATCTTTTGAATTAAAGCATGAAACTCCATACTCCTCGAAAGAAAGATATTTGGACGATACAGATTCCAAATCTTTTGTCCATTTGTCAACGGCTCTAGCAATGTCTTCCACATTACCAAGAAGGAATACGTTCCAGACGGTAGCGCCTTTTGATGCCGTATCAATCCATGAATTGGCCTCCGTTTTTAGATGGTCGTAATTCTTGGACAAGAGCAACAAGGTCAATGCATCAATCCTATTATGACGACCTTCTATTGAAATACGTTCTTCTTTCGATGCATTAGACAGCGAATTTGAAAGAACGTTAATCCGCCGATAGGCGGTGTTCTCGTATTCATCAAAGATGCCTCGTGCTGATTCTATGGAATGTTTGAAATTGCGAGCAATGTCGTCTTCCTGATGGAGCACCGACCAAAAATGGTTGTAAGGTATGAAAACAAGGAGCAGCACTAAGGGAGAAATGAACAAAAAGAAACGTTCCCACTTCATGGATTTGTAGAAATTCTTGTTATGAGAGCCCTTTTTTATCTGAGCTCCCAAAAAACATACAGCTAATAGTATTACACACGCTCCAGCCCCAATGCCTGCACGTAGGAATTTACCTAAGGTAAGGTAGGTTATTCCCATAAAAGTGACGTAGGCAATAAAGATCAAAGCTAAAAAAGCAAGGATGTGCCCCCACGAAAATCTCAGTTTTTCATTCATATATTATTCTTTCGGTAATAACTTTTCAAGTTCTTCAATCTTCTTTCTGTATTCTGCTATCTTGCGCCGTATGGCATCGTAATCTGTGCCATCACCTTGCTGCGGAGCCGGTACAGGGTTGGCAATAGGTGTCGTTATTTCGGCGATTCCATCCTCGTCAGTCGGCACTTGACCAGAATGCAGATGAACATCAACATCGTCAGGAACAGAGTGCGATTCCCGGGCCACGCGCTCAAAATTGCCGTCTCTAGTTGCTTCGAGCGCCTTATCTACCAGCACCATGGGAGGAATCCATCCATAGACATCGGCACCAGTACTGAACAACACATTACGAGTTTGGCTAACCGTTATGTCCCTTTTTAGAGATTTCATTAATGCAATAGTTCCAGTTACAATCGGAGCCGACATGCTGGTTCCGTCGCAGGCCTGGAAGCCGTTGGTTGGGAATGAACTAAGTATGCTTTTTCCAGGAGCTGAAACATCCGAGCATGGGCCATAATTAGTGAATACCGTGGGATACATGCGCTTGTCAACAGCTGTTACCACGATGGATGATTCATTGCGATTCTCTGGTGGAATGCTTGTGAGGATGTCATCGTTACCAGCGGCAAATACCAATATTGTATTCTTTTTTGCAGCAAGTTTACAGACCCGATTCCATAGTGCAGCAACATTATGGAACTGAGATTGTGCTATCTCACCTTGCTGATCAACAGGTAATACGTTCAGTCCCGGAAAAGAGGGACCAATGGAGATGTTAACCACGTCTGCATCATGATGAACAGCATACATCACACCTGCTATCAAAGCCGAAAGCGGACACTTTTTATTGTCAATGACCTGTATCGGCATCAGTTTACAATGGGGTGCTACTCCTGCCGCCCCTTTTTCGTAAAACTCTGATGAACCCACGGCAAGGCCGGCTGTGTGCGTTCCGTGTCCTACACCAAGGCTTAACGCATTGTTTTGGGTGAAGACGTTATAAGCATCCACTATACGACCCTTAAACATTGGATGGTCTGCTTGAATACCATCATCGACTACAGCGACTTTCACATCCGGAGAACCCTCAGTAATCGACCATCCCTGTTTCAGATGAATGGCTTGAAGATGCCACCCGATATCTTCCTCCGTCTCGCTAATGAAACCATTGATTTCGTAAACCTCTTCGTCAAAAACAATGAACTTGTGATTAGGAATCTTGCTATTGATGGTTTGACGGATATGGTCTCGTTCGGCCTCGGGTATTTGAATGACAAGGAGTTTCACTTCTTTATCGCAACCAATAATACTATAGATGTCTTCCGGATATGCTTGCTTAAAGTCTTTCGCGAGAGATTCGATGTCATCATTCTCGTCCTCCATGAAAAGGAACAAACGATTAGCCATGATATTTGGCATACCAGGTTGTTCAACGACAGGTGGCAGGACCCCACCTTCTCCCATAACAGGAGCAACGACCCTATCAGAGCCTGGTAATAAACCCGTACCATCGGTAATTGGGTGAGTGTAACCGTTATCTTCGACATAGCTGCCATCCGCTCCTTCAACCGTGTCAATAGGAATTACACCATTTACTGCGCGATGTCCTGTACAGCCAACACAGCCTCGAAGTAACCAAGACAGAAGAATAATAAATAATAATGTAAGAAACAACCAAAGCAGCCATTTCAAACAGCCCTTGCCAACAAACAAGCCTGTTAACCAAAGCCACCATCGTTTATACCATGGAAGAACTTCTTCCTTGTACTGTGCAACGCAGACTCTGTCTCCTGTTAAAGCTGCTAAGGGTGAAAGGTTCCATCCAGTGAAACTATATCCTTTATGAGGAACGACTTTAGGTATCTCGCTACCGGAGAGGGATGTTCCTAGAGGTTTTACAATGTCTGCTTTACCCTCAATCACACCATGTTCGCCTGAATCAAAGAAACAGTGAGCAACATTTGGTTCAAATTCTGCTGTAAAGGTGGTGTCATGGTTTATCGGATCATAGAGAGAAGGCAACCAACGGCTAAAACGGAAACCCTCATTAGCAATGGCCTTTGGCAAATCAATCTCATCGAGCGTATATCCCTTTGGGACTTCTATTGACACGTTTCCATCGAGCATACCACCTTCTCCAGAAAGGAATGAAACCCAAACGGTTTCATCTGCAGGAGGTGTATCATCAACCGAAGGATCGGGGATTGGCAACTTGTTATACTTTGCCTTGAACACAAAATCATTTGATACCTCAAAACCAATAGGCTCGGGATCCCATCCGACAAACTCATACCCGTCATTTGCCTTGACAACTGGAATATCCTTGGCACTTAGACGGCAGCCCTTCTCCCTACTTATGAAAGGCTGATAACGCTCTGATTTCGAAGTATCGATAAAGCCATGAATGCCAACATCAAAGGAAATTCTCTTTTTATCGAAATATGTCGCAGGTCTAAAAAAGGAACCTATTGTTTCGTGTTTGTTCGGGTCCGGGCACATCCCCCAGGCCACCAAAACGACTTTGTCATCATAACAATAGATAAAATCATCGCTGATGTACTTCAACGCACCGAACATAATCTGATACTCCACTCCACTAAGACCAGTCAAAACCGTTTGATAATGCTTGACTGTTTCAGATTTGATGCTATCATATCTCTCCCTTTCCGGGCCTGATAAACCAGATAATATTCTGGGCTTTTCATTCCAAACATCGCCGTACCAAAAAATATCTCCATCCTCATATACTGGACAAGAAAGAAATGACTGGTATTTGGGATCAATGTGTCCCTTGACAACCGCCTCCACACTCATGAAACGCTTATAGAGGGGATCGTTTCCGAGGCCTTGCTGGTCAATAAAATCGGTTTCGTCAACTTGTCCCAGCAAATTCCGGTTATAAAACACAACTCCTGGCATTTTCCTTACTTTCGATAAAGAGTTTTACAGTTTTCGATAATGTCTTTCATTTCTGCATTCGCGTGAGGGTCACAGTGCGAGACATCTGCTGAATACAAAAGCCCGATGACGAGCAAGTTCTTCCAACGCTGGAAATTATCCCAGAAAGGAAGTTTCTTCAACGTTTGCAAAGAAACATTCGTTGGATCTTCTGCGTCATCAAATGCTTTTAATGCATCCGTAACACTGAACTCATTACGTCTGACATCGCTTACCTCAGTTGTCAAATCAATTTCGAGATTGCATGAGTGAGCTTTCTGACCAACAAGCTCCATATCTTCGTCACTCATATAAGTACGCCCCACAGAACTAACGAAGTTGTTAAGTGTAAGTGAAGCATAGTCGGCAATCGCATTTGGCAAATCTTCGTTTGGGAAGACTCTGAAGTACGTATCAATCCTTCCTGAGATAATACGTTGTACGCCTAATCTCTTACACAGATTCTGGAGCATAAATGCGATATCGTCAGGATGTGAGAGGTACTTTTCAAGGCGTGTAACTTGTTTGTTAATAAAACTACCCCAATACTCAATAATCCTATTCGAGACCACATCAGCTACAGTTGCCGCGATTTCACACTCATTTGATATTACGTCATCAATTGAATAGCCTCTCTGCGCGAACATACTATCAACTGCCTCTGTTTCTCTTGCATAATAGTTGCACAGCTTCTGTATGTTCTCCTCCTTCTCATCGGAAGGATTAATTCCTGCTTGTGTTCTAATGAGTAGTATCTCGTTGAAGTCGACCGGCACTTCCGTCCTCAACACAACGATATCATAAGCGATCCTTCTGACATCACTAACAGGGATCATCAATTGGTCAATGATACGTCCAAAAGATTCTGGCTTTGTTCCAACACAAGTATCAAGCGCCCAGCGAATGTCTCCCACTATTTTTCGTGTTTTGACATTATTCTCTTCCTTGTCCTCGGGCTCATAATAAGTAGTGAGCTTTGCCATTATTTCATCGTGCATCTTCTTAAGCTCAGCAAGATACTTTTCTCTGCGAGCCGCATCCAAGACGCCTGATATGGCGTCTAAATCACGAATAATCGCTTTTGAGCCATCGCTATTCAATGAAGACACCTCATCCCATGATTTCTTCGGGTCTGCAAAATGTTTCTTCACAAAATCGCTCGTCAGGAAGCTGCGCTCCAAATTTTCAAAGAAATCCGGGTAATCAGGGTCAATATGTCGTTGCGTTTCGGGAGATTTTGTTCTGCTATCATAACCATCAAACACACGTGTTTCCATAGACCAATAATAGTCTCTTAGCAAATAGATGCTCTGGAATGCTTCGGAGCGGAACATGCCGCCTTTGGCAACCCAATTGTCAAACCATGTTGCTGGCCGGATGATTTCTGGAAGAACAGTCTTAAAACGTTTCCAATGCTCTCCTAGCATTTCCGTGTTTGTCGGCAAATCATTGCTCGTTCGCTTAAGTTCTTTATTAAACTTAGTTGCGATTAAGAATAACGGAGAGATACCATTGGTACGCGCCAAATCCTCAGCGCGTTTTTCTGGGGTGCTGCCGATATTCGTTTCAATCCATCCATTGATGGTTTCGCCAAGGGTAGGTTCCGACTTCTGGTCGGTATGATGGCAGAAGAGAACTGAACTTATGCGAAGAGAGCGCGAATACTTGTTGAACAAATAAGCAACCTTGCCACGACGTAGAATCGTGGAAAGCACGTCAGCTATTTCCCGCTCTTTGAACTTTTCCCGAGAGCGGGCTCCAGGGAAATCGAGAAGGTCAATCTTGTTAAGGAATTTACGCTCATTGGCTATTTGCTTTGGTAATACAAAGGTCAGTTCTGCGATTAAAGCAGAAAGAGAAGATTTGTTAAAATCTGTTGCCAACAATTCACCCTGCGCATTGTAAACATCAGTTGTCAGTATGTCGGTATCGCAAACATGAGTTTTTCCACATACAGAATTGAGCCACTCGATTTTAAGCAATGTGCCCTTATCACGCAAAACAGCCTCAAATGGTACATAAACCTCTGTTTCAAAGTTTATCTTCTTATATTCGTTTATCAGAAGGCTAAACAGATGACTAAGCTCCTCGTTGTTGTTCCATAAGATGCTGAATACCTTCACCCAGTTCTCGCATGAAACAAACTGAATTTTGGGGGCAACAATCTTACGGAAATCAGATCGAGTGATATTTACAGTATTGCTCCCAAGGACTTGCTCTATGTAGTCACAAATATCTTTAACATCATCTTCAGTAAGAACATCCTGTACGGGAGTATTCTTTGTTGCCCAAAGATACTGAACTTTAGTAATCTCTGCATTTATGGCATCATGTAACAAGACCTTACTGCTATCGAGCTTGAGGTCATTGTAATACGAGTCTACTAACAGCATCAATAAGTCAGAAACGGAAAGATTCTTTATCTTAACAAAATCCTTCATCGTTTCATTTTCATTGTTGATGGTAAACCGAGTGATTACGCCAGTGGATTCGGTCTGAGACGTGTTACCTCCGCTTGGATTCAATGAGTCAATAAAGCTATATTCTTTACCATCATTGGTTATGGTAAAGGGTGAATCTGGTGTCGATAATAAGCTGCTAATCAAGTACGATTTGCCGACTTGGCTTTCACCATATGCCGCAGCGGAACAGTTTTCATCAAGAGCTTTTGCTATTCTGCGGAGAGTCCTCCGGTATTCCTTTAGTTCTTCAACAGGGAACGAGTCTTTACCATATTTCTTTGCCCAAGCGATAGAACGCTCAATGACGGCAATCTGTGAATGAATATCCTTAATCATAATAATCTTTGCTTATTGGATTTCAAATACCCCTGTGTCTAACCAATAACGTTCTTCAGCACCAAGGCTTTGTATATTTATCTCAATCATGCTGTCGGCAAGATCGACCCCGTTTTTGTCCGTGATGGATGAGATCATCAGTTTTTCCTTATCGTCATCGTCACGTTCAATTGTCAGTTGGTATGGCAAACGAAGACGCAAGCCGTCTTTGATTTCTTTGGCTTCTGCCCGGACTTGAGCATCGCTCTTTGGCTGATTGTTACTGATCGCCTTGTTTCGAATGCTCTCTCTCATACGGTATTCATTGAAATCGATTACATATAACTTTCTTGCTGGATATGAATCAAAGCCAATCTGTCGTATGTTTAATGTCGTTGGCAGCGAACTTACCATCAACTCACCTCTGTTCTTTTCTGGAGTAATGAAATACTCTACAGGTTGGCCCTCGCGAGATGATTCTATATAATTGATAACAGACTTTAGATTTTCATCAAGTTTCGATATGTCTATGATGAATTTGTCAAGAACGCTCAATGAAGAAGCATAATGCCCGATAAGCGCACCCATAGCCACAATAGTCTTCGCATTGGCAATGTAGCCGGTATTGTTGCTGAACGGGTACCAATGTCCTACATAATAATTATTTAGAAGAATAAGCCTATTGGGAGAAACTGAGTAATACTTCAAAAAAAGATCTCGTATTGGACTCAATGATGCAGGTCTGCCAGATAATAAAACAATATCGCAATTAAAGGCATACATTATCGTTGCAATCTTCTTCAGTAAAGGTTCAAAAGCTTTGGAGACAACATCTGCCACCTCTGTGGCATTGAATTTCCACTCCATCTCCTCGAGACAAAAGCCAAAAAACCCTTTAAAACCTTCTTTAACGCTGTCATTTGGAGGACATTCGTCGAAAACATCTGCATAACGTACAACGCAATCTTTGGAATCGTTTGATAACAGTTCCAAGAAATAGTACATCAGCGGCACAGTATACTGTAAGTTGAAATCTCGACGCAACTTCCTCTCTTTAACGGTCTGACCTGCATAATCTGGTCCAAAAAAGTTTCGAAGGGTTTGGCGATACAACGTTTCATCTAAACCTTGGATTTTCTTCCTAAAAGCACTGTCCTGAGAGAAGAACATCACCTTCTTGATGAGTTCATTTAGCATTTCATCTCCTGCATAGTAAAAGCTGTCATAGAACAATGGATTAGGTGTGATTGTTGTCACATCTCCCTTGAGGTATGAATAGCGGCTAATCATGAGGTCAGAAGTACCTGCACCTATATCAAGTGAGCCAATGGTAAGTTCTGGTTGTGCTCCAGCATTAAGAACCTTGCCATATAAATTAAAGAATTCTTGACAGGAACCTTTGTATTTATAGCCAACTTCTCCGTAAATGTAAACAAGTTGAGAACATGTTGCTTCGTCATAATACCATTTGCTTTCTGAATCCCTGAAAGAAGGAGCCGCTGGTACAACGTCAACCTTATAATTGACCTCTTTAAAAAGGTTGAGCAACTTGACAGCATCGCTCGCACACTTTACTAATGCTTCGCGTTCAAGTTTTGACATTGCCGTTGGGCATGTTACAATTATTCGTCTGATTCGTCGCGGCATCGTCTTATTGCCTCTATCAGTTCGGTATCTGTCACTATTAATCTGAGTTTGCGCCTGAGTAAGCATCTCAAGGAAAGCAAACGTCATTAGCGATCTCCTTGAATAGTGATAAGACTGACCACCTGACGCATTGTTTGCTATGCGTCCGTCACTTTGAAGATGCTCTGAAATGCCAGGGATGTCAAGAATGTTATTGGCCTTTTCACCTTCCAATACCATAAATTTCCATTCTTCATCACTCCTTTTGCCATCCCAAAGATATCTTTTCGGGCTTGACATCGTAGAGAGGCGCTCTTCCCCAGAATCGGACTCCGTGGCGCGATGGATAAGGTAATTCGCCTCTTTTCCCAACCTTACCAAGCTAGGATAAACAAATTGTTTGCTTCCCTGTATGCCTAAATTCCCGAATTCTACCTTACGGAAAGCTAGTCGCATGTCGAAAGGTTCTTTGTAGATATTTACCTTATTCGAAGTGTCGTTGAGTAAGGAGGTGTAGTCAATCAGCTCTAGTTGTTCGACTTGATTGAAAGTTGAATTATCTTCAACAAGTAGAGCAGTCGTACGCGAGTTACCTATATCAACAACCATATCAACGTCTTTGACAACAACATTGGCATCTTTATATAAGGTTATCTTTGGAAAAAGATTCTTTTGAGCAATATAATCGATTAAAAGAAAATATGTTGCAATATAGCTTAGTCTTCGACCCGTATGAACTAAGCCAGCATTACGAACATTAGGATGAACCAATCCGAAAAGATAGTTGTTTATGTATTCTGTCTCCCTTTTAGGTGAAAAGAAATCCATAAGCATGTATTCGTTTTTGCATACTTCGAATCTCTTCTCATTATTAAAGTCTGAGAATACTGGGCATTCGCTATATTGGTTTGTAGTGTTGGACGTGCGTGTATCAAAAGCCAGAAGTACTTTATAAGATCGAATTCCTTCCTCCCTGCTCTTTTGGGGAACCAACTTAAAACGAGACCAGTTATACGGACCATTATCGAAACGAGTTTCTGTACGTTTTAAAAAATATGGTATGGGAAGCCACTTATTCTCGAAGGAAGCGAGTGTGTTTTCTCGGTCTGTGAAGTTCATTCTAAATATATCACCAGGCACTCCTAATTGCATTTGATCATCTATCTTAAGGGGCTTTATACCTTCGTCATTTAGCGAACTGACATCGATGCCACCATTTCCATTCGCATTTGTCAGATATCCGCCCTCGAATAAATCTTTCTTTTTGTAAAAAAAACGATTTGTTTCCGTATTAACTTCTTGTGCTAAATCAAGCACCCAAACTCCGTCTGTAGTATCATACCATTCATGGAACCATAATGAAAATCTCTCCCTAATATTAATATCAAAGTCGAGGATCGTAATATGAATGCCCGAATTAGCGATTAATGAATACTCCATAATGCCTCAGTATCAATTATTAATTCTATTATTATCAATTATAGCATTTTCTACACTATACGCAAAGGATAATGTAAAACACGGTATGATCGTGAGAAACAGGTTCGTCTTTTATTGTTGTCTCGCCTGCCTTTGATTCCCGTAAAGGCTAATAAGTTTCTAATGAAAAGCGTGGGAACCCTCTTGCTGCTCGTCCCACCTTTCGAAGCTCTGGCATTGCTTAGTTGTCGAAACGAGCAACGCCGAAGCCCACGCCGATATGCAAGTTAACAGCATCAACAGCCGGACTATACATATCCACAGGGCGACTTTGTTGCTTTGTTTTTGACAACTGTTTGTTTTTGGAACTGCCAGATTCCGAAAGGTCAAAGAACAAAGCGTTAAGTACGCCTTTCCTATATATAGGTTCTTCCCCTCAGTCCCACCCGAAAGCGGGCATCGGCAAAAGAACGATGCAAAGTTATTGATTTTTTCAATATCACAAATAAAAACGAAGGAAAAATGTACGAAATGAAAGAAAAAAGCTCATTTCGTACAGGCGAAAGGAAGTGCAAAGGAAGTCGTTTTTCTTCCCCTTGGCTGAAAAAAAGTCTTACAGCAGCTGTTTCATCTTGGCTTTCAGCTCGGCAGAGACGGGGACGAGGGGCAGACGGAGGACATCGTTGCAGATGCCCTTAAGATTCAACGCGGCTTTCACGCCTGCAGGGCTGCCCTCGGCAAACAGGAGGTCGCACCACTCCGCAAAGATTGAAGATTGAAGATTGAAGATTGATCCGTTAACCACGTCACAGACCATACGGGGGAAGAGATTGCTGAGGACGGACACCACGCCATCGGCCCCAAGCGACATCAGCTGCGGAGTGAGTTTATCATCGCCACTCAGCACCTTGAAGCCTTCAGGACGCTCGCGGATGATGCGCGTTATCTGTTCGACATTGCCCGATGCCTCCTTGATGCCAATGATGTTGTGGCAATCGCGCGCCAAGCGCAACGTGGTGTCTGCCGTGAGGTTTACGCCCGTGCGCGAAGGGACATTATAAAGCACAATAGGCAGCGGCGAGGCCTCGGAGAGGGTGCGGTAGTGACGGTACATACCTTCCTGCGAGGGCTTATTATAATAAGGAGTAACAATGAGCAGGGCGTCCATCCCGTTGAACGCGTCGGCTTTCATACGACGGAGCATACCCGCTGTGTCGTTGCCTCCGAACCCCAGCAGCAGGGGGCGCTGACGTCCGACGATGCGGACAATCGTTTCGCGTATCAAATGCTGTTCTTCGTCAGTCAGCGTGGGTGTCTCGGCCGTCGTGCCCAACACGCAGAGGAAGTTTACACCCGCTTGGATATTGCTGACGACCAGACGCTCCAAAGCATCCACATCTACACTACCGTCCTCACGAAACGGGGTTACAAGGGCTGTGCCCACACCGCTGAGTCCCACGAAAGCCTTATCTCTATCCATAATTTCTGAAATATTTGGCAAAGGTAGTGCAACCTACGCAATTAAACAAATCTATTCGTCTTTTTTTGACTTATCCCTCCCCTATCATCTGAAGAAATTGCTGCTCGTTGACCAAGGGAACACCCAACGATTCAGCCTTCTCACGCTTGGCCGGGCCCATATTCTCACCGGCAAGAACAAAAGAGGTTTTGGAAGAAATGGAAGAGACATTCGTCCCTCCGTGACGCTCAATGAGCGCCTTGTACTCGTCGCGGCTGTGATGCTGGAAGACGCCGCTGATGATAATGGACTTCCCCTTCAGGGCATCGGAGGCAGGTGCGTCGTCGGCTTCTTCCGACATGGCGAACTGCAGCCCAGCCTCGCGCAGGCGCTCAACGAAGGTACGGTTGCGATCGTCGTTGAAGAAACGGATGACGCTCTGGGCAATCTTCTCGCCAATCTCGGGCACGGCTGTCAATTCGTCCAGACGGGCTGCAGCAACGGCATCCATGTTGCGGAAAGCCTGCGCAAGGGTCTTGGCCACCGTCTCGCCCACAAAGCGGATGCCGATGGCAAAAAGTACGCGCTCAAAAGGCACGGATTTGGAGGCCTCAATGCCGTGGACGATGTTAAGCGCCGACTTCTGTCCCATGCGGGGCAGACGGCTGACGTCTATAGCGCGAAGCTGGTAGAGGTCGGCGGCATCGTGGACAAGCCCTGCACTCCAAAGGAGGTCGACCGTCTCGCCTCCCAGCCCGTCGATATTCATGGCCTTGCGACTGACGAAGTGCTCGATGCGCCCCTTCAGCTGTGGAGGACAGCCCGCGTCGTTAGGGCAGTACCACGCCGCCTCGCCTTCGTAACGTACGAGGGGGGTGCCACACTCAGGGCAGCGCGCCACCATGCGCACCTTGTCGCCCAGCATCATGCCCCGACTATCCACATCTACAGCGGTAATCTTGGGAATTATCTCGCCGCCCTTCTCCACATAGACCATGTCGCCGATATGGAGGTCGAGCGCCTGCACGAAATCGTCATTATGGAGAGTTGCCCTTCTGACGATGGTGCCGCTCAGGGGCACGGCGTCGAAGTTTGCCACGGGCGTAACGGTGCCCATGCGCCCTACCTGATAGGTGACGCTGCTGAGCCGCGTCAACGCCTGCTCGGCCTTGAATTTGTACGCTATTGCCCAGCGGGGAACTTTGGCCGTGTAGCCCAGCTGCTCCTGCTGGCGTACGCTGTTCACCTTCAGCACCACGCCGTCGGTTGCCACAGGGAGGTTTTTGCGCTCCGTGTCCCAATAGTTTATAAATGCCATCACCTCTTCCAACGAGCCACATTTCCGCATGGCATCCGACACCTTGAATCCCCACTGCCGGGCAGCCTGAAGATTCTCGAAATGTCCATCGGTAGGCAGTTCGTCAGCCAGCAGATAATAGAGATAGGCATCGAGCTGGCGACGGGCCACTTCGGTGGGCGACAGCAGTTTCAACGTCCCGCTGGCTGCGTTGCGCGGATTGGCAAAGAGGGGTTCCTCGTTGGCTTCGCGCTCGGCATTAAGGCGCTCAAACGATGCCCAAGGCATCAACACCTCACCTCGGATTTCAAAATCCTCGGGCCAACCCTCGCCACGAAGCGTCAAGGGGATGCTGCGGATGGTGCGCACATTGGCTGTCACATCATCGCCACGGACGCCATCGCCACGTGTGACGGCACGGACAAGACGTCCCTCCTCGTAAATAAGGGAGATGGACAGGCCGTCGAACTTCAGCTCACAACAAATCTCAAACGGCTCACCATTCAAGCCCTGCTCCACACGGCGATAGAAGTCCTCCACCTCACTACGGCTGTAGGTATTCGCCAGCGACAGCATGGGGCGGGCATGCAATACTTGCCGGAATCCTTCGCTTCCCAAATCGCTGCCCACGCGCTGCGAAGGGCTGGCAGGGTCGAAGCATTCGGGATGAGCCGCTTCCAACTCTTGAAGACGACGCATCTTCTCGTCAAACTCACGGTCGCTGATGGTGGGTGCGCTGAGGACATAATAGTTGTAGTTATGTGCATTCAGCTCTTCACGCAAGGCAAAGATTTCTTCTCGGGCCGTCATTGTTCTACTTTATGATGAATGGATAATAACGTCTTAATATAGTGCATCCTCGATGTGGTTCATCACCTCGTCGCATAGCGCATCGTAGGATTTATCCAAAGGGAGAACAGGGGGAAGGTACTCCACAGCCACAGGCACACGCTTAGGAATGTGGCGCCCCTTGGGCAGGGCCTTGTAGGCTCCGCTAATAACCACAGGCACAATGGGCACCTGGAGCTCGCAACTCAGTATAGCAAACATTTTCTTAAAAGAACCCAACGCGCCTGTGATGGTACGTGTCCCCTCAGGGAAGATAATGACGCGTTTTTTGCGCTTCAGCGCTTCGCCTAACGCCTGGATGCTCTCTTTCAAGTTGTTCTGATTTATTACAATCACGTTGTTGTGGCGTGCCATGAACTTGGCAAAGCGTGTCCTCACATGTTCGCGTTTGGCAAAGAAATATGTCCCTGTTAACAGTTTCTTGGGCAGGAACGACACCACGAACAGACCGTCGAAATAACTCTGGTGATTGGGAGTGAGGATGAACGGACCGTCTGCGGGCAGATTCTCCATGCCACTTCCTTTCAGGCTGAAATAGGCGCGACTGAGCCCACGCCCAAGGCCGACAATGGCATGCGTGATCCACCCCGCTTTGGGCAGCACTACATGACTGGTATCCTCGCGAAGAATGGTTGCCCAATCGGTCTTCTCCACCTCCACGCGCGTCTTGGCATCAGCAACATAGGTAGCCAATTCCTCCACATCGCGGAAACGGGTAAGCTTGTCAGCCGTCAGCGCCATGCCGAATGTCTGCTCAATGAATGACTGTAAGCCCACCTTATCCAGCGAGTCAAGGGCAAGGTCGGTTTCCAAATTGTCCGTGGGATGCACGACAACCCGCTTTTCGTCCTCGATATACTTTTTGATAATGGCGTATTCTTCCGTAATTGTACGGTCCTCCGCCTGTTGCTGTTCGGAAGCTGACGGCTGAGATTTCGTTTGGGGCGAGGCAAGCAGCTCGGGCAGCTTGTAGCGTTGCAACTTCTCCATACGGGTACGAGGCAAGTCACCATGAATCACGCGCACGCTCAGCACCCGTTTGTAGGATTCTGTCTCGCTGTTGTATGGCTCAATGACGTTACGCTTCAATGCCTGTTCCAATTCCTCGTCGCTACGGCCTGCAGCCCAGCGTTCATCAGGCACGATGAGGGCGCAGAGTTTGTCACCATCAGGGCAGACGCCAACCTCTTTCACGATGTCTTCATGACGCTCGAGCTTCTGTTCTATCTCCGTAGGATTGACGTTCTTACCATTTGAAAGAACAATGATTTCCTTCGTACGTCCGGTGATGAAGATGCGTCCGTCTTCGCGGATGGTAGCGAGGTCGCCCGTATGGATGAATCCATCAGCATCAATAACTTCGGCTGTCTCCTCGGGACGGTTGTAATAGCCCTGCATCACGTTAGGGCCTTTGGCGCACAACTCCCCATCAACCAGCTTCACCTCGACACTAGGCATCGCCTTGCCCACGCTGCCTGGAACGAGTTCGCCTGGGCGAGTGAAGGATATCATCGGCGCTGTTTCCGTCATGCCATAGCCGTCAAGCAGGTCAATGCCCAACGTCTTCATTCCCGCCGCTACCTCCACGGGCAACGCGGCTCCTCCATTCACACAGAATTCCAGATGTCCGCCCAGTTTCTTTTGCACAGCCTTAAAGACGAAACGCGAGAAACGCAGGCTCCCTATCCGCCCGCAGAGCCAGAAAAGGAAGCGCGTGAGGGCGGAGGCATCTATCTTCCGCTTTATACCATTATATATTGTCTGCCACAAACGGGGCACGCCGATAATCAGGTTGACTTCGCCTGTCTGCAGGGTGGCCATGATGTCCGGCGCAGCCATAGAAGGACAGATGATGACGCCTGCCCCCAACATCATCGGGGCGACCAGCGTACCGAGCAACGGAAGCACGTGGTGCAGAGGCAGGAGAATCAACACGCGGGTATGATTGGTGTAAATGGGGACTTCCTCCGAGACGGAACGCACGTTGGCAAACATGTTGCGGAACGAGAGCATCACGCCCTTGGGTGTTCCCGTCGTACCTGAAGTATAGCAAATGAGCGCTATACGTTCCTCGTCACGCACAAACAGGCGGTCGAGGGAAGGAGCGGAATCAGAGGGATTATTCTGAATGCTCTGAGTTTCTGCGGACGTCAACACATTCGTGCTTAAAACATCCTCTATCACCAGCAGCGTGGTTGACGTACCCGCTTCAGCAATAGCTTTGCGCATCACATCGGCAGTCTTGGCTGACACCCACGCCAGCTGAGGCTCGCAGTCACGCAGGATGTAGGCCGTGTCGTCCACCGTGCTCATTGCATCTACGGGAACAGCTATCCCCTCGTTCAGCCAGACGGAGAAAATGGCATATATCCAGCCTGCGCTGTTCTCGCTGAAGATAACGGTCTTTCCCCCAGCCTGCTGGCCCGAAACGTGGGCAAAGTGCCGCACGTGCTCCAGTATCTCCGAAAAGCTGACTCTCTTGTCGCCCACGATGATGGCTGTCTTATGATAATCCGATATCATTTTATCTATCGCAATTCCGGTTTTGGCTGCAAAGGTAGTGATTATTCTCTAATAATTCCTAATTCCCGTTTCCTAATTCCTGATAATTCCCTATCTTTGCACCGAAAATACGAAACCATGCGCATCGATATACTCACCGTATTGCCCGAAATGATAGAGGGATTCTTCAATTGCTCCATCATGGCAAGGGCCCAGAAGAAGGGATTGGCGGAAATCGTCATTCACAACATCCGCGACTACACCACCGACAAACACCACAAGACCGATGACTACCCCTTCGGCGGTAGTGCAGGCATGGTGATGAAGATTGAGCCTATTGACCGTCTAATCAGCAAACTAAAAAGCGAGCGCGACTATGATGACGTCATCTTCACCTCGCCCGACGGAGAGCGTTTCGACCAACACATGGCCAACAGCCTCAGCCTCTGCAACAACCTCATTATCCTCTGTGGACACTTCAAGGGCATCGACTACCGCATCCGCGAGCACCTGATCACGAAGGAGGTCAGTATTGGCGACTACGTGCTGACGGGAGGCGAACTGGCTGCAGCAGCCATTGCCGACGCTACTGTCCGACTCATTCCAGGCGTGCTGGGAGATGTGGGCTCGGCCCTCGACGACTCATTCCAGGACGGACTGCTCGACCATCCTGTCTATACCCGTCCTGCCGACTACAACGGATGGCGCGTGCCCGACATCCTGCTCTCAGGCAACGAAGCCCTCATCCGCGAATGGGAACTCAACCAGCAGATTGCCCGCACACGTCAATTAAGGCCCGACTTACTGAAAGACTGAGTCCCTTTCACAACGCACTACGTTATTTTCTCAACGAAGTGCGCTATCTTTCCAGCATACTGCGTTAAAACTTCCAAAGAGCCTCCTCGGCTTTGCGGATTAATGCGCCGGCATTGGTGTCGTCAGCGTACTTATTGCCTGCGAAGGGGGCAAGGATGGCATCGAGTTTCTTCTGTTGGGCAGGAGTGGCCTCAGCACGCAGGAGGCGAATTTTCTCATAGTCCTGAATGCCCTGAATGAGTCGCTCAAAACGGATGCTGCTTCCCGTAGGATATACCAAGAAGCAGTCGCCGCTGTACCATGTGCGGAAACGGGTGTCCTTGCAGGGGTCCTTCACCCAGCTGTTGTAGGCCCAGCGCAGATAGCCGTCGAAGCCCAAGGCTGCGGCGTGCCAGCCGAGAAAGGCCGACTCGGCAGGGGGCGAGAAGGTGAACGTGTTGGGATGGTCGGGGGAGCAGCAGGTGTAGAATGTGGTGCGCAGGCCGTCGGCACGGCGTTGGGCAGCCACCTCGGCAGGAATGTTCACATGCTGGTAGGCAAGGCTGATGTCGTACATCATCGACACCACCTCGGGCGAGTAGTTGACGGCGCCCTCGATGCGGTAGCCTGGGTCGGCACGGCGCGCGATGTCCCACGCGATGCGCATCTGGTCCATGGGACGCTCGTCCATGGCGATGCACGTCTTGTCGAACCATCCCTTCGCCTTCAGATGACGGGCGAAGTCGGTGAGGAACGGCAGGAGGTACTCCTCGTAGGCTTTTTCGCCGGGCTGACAGGCAATCGTCTTCAATGTGCTAGTAGCCATGTCTATATACTCGAAGCGGTAGCCCCAAAGTACAATGGTGTAGCAATCGATCTGCTCCGTCACGCCACACGACATCATGAACTCTACCCAGCGGTCAAACACCGTGTAGTCGTACGTCCAACGCCCGTCGATTCCCTTCATCTTCACAATCATGCTCTCGAAGGGGTCCTCCGTCTGGCTGTTCCAAGGATGCTGGATGATGCTGGTGGTGATGACCTTGCCGCCCGCTTCGGCATACATTTCCATCAGAGGGCGCATACGGTCAAAGTGTTCTTTGCTCCAGAGGGGCACGTCGAAATAGCGCGCCACGGCGTAGGGGTTCTGCCAGAGGTCGAGGTGGAACTTCCAGTCCTTCGGCTCAGGCAGGACACGTTTGCCGACAGTAAGTTTGATGGGCAGGCTCAGCGTAGTGCCTTCAAACGAGACGCTTACCGTTCCGCTGTACTTCCCAGGCGTGGCATCCTGCGGCACGCGGATGTCAAGCCACACGGGGCAATTAGTGCTTGCCTCCACACGGCACGTTGGCTGAGGGTCAAGACGGTCTGCCACGAGGCAGGAGTCCTTTCCGTGCTTGCCATACCCGTCTGCCAGCACATAGCGGACAAAGTACCGACGGATGCAGTCAGCAGGAATGACATTCTTCCCGCTCTTCAGGTCGCTGACGCTAAGCGAGATTTCCAAGTCCCTATCTACACCATACAGACTAACAACAGCTTGTGCGCTAACGCGTTCGCCTCGCCAAGCACGCAGCACGGGAGGGGGGGCAATTTTGGGCGCATCGAGCGGCATCTGGTCATAGCGCACATCCGTTGAGCCCCAATAGAATCCAGGCTTATTTGCCGTCTGCGCAAAGGCGGACGCACACATCATCAGCATCATCAGCTGGAACATAAGAGAGATTCTTTTTTTCATGGTTTATTGCGATACCTTATTATACAATATTACGATTGATTTCAGGAAGGCAAAGGTACGGACTTTTTCGCAGACGAGCAACAAAAAAGCCCGAAAAAACACCTTCCTTTGAGAATCCGATAATAGAAAAGTGCGAATAGTTGCAATTCTATTACGATTTTTCGCGATTTCGACGAAAAAAGTTTCAATTTATTTTGCAAATACAGATTTTAGATGTAATTTTGCAGCGAAAATAGGTAGAAGTTATGTGTCGCAAGACACAAAAGAAATATAGTAACATTCTAATAGGTATTAGTCTTTATGAAAGCTGAAGAAGTACTTGCTCAGTTGAAAGAGCGTTTTCCTGGCGAGCCGGAGTATTATCAGGCCGTGGGTGAGGTCCTCCGCACCATCGAGGACGAGTATAACCGTCATCCTGAATTCGAGGAGACCAATCTGGTGGAGCGTCTGTGCATCCCCGATCGTATCGTGCAGTTCCGCGTGACTTGGACTGACGATGCAGGACGTGTGCGCACCAATATGGGTTATCGCATCCAGCACAGCAACGCCATTGGACCGTACAAAGGCGGTATCCGTTTCCACGCTTCTGTCAACCCAAGCATCCTGAAGTTCCTTGCCTTCGAGCAGACCTTCAAGAATTCACTCACTACCCTCCCAATGGGTGGTGCTAAGGGCGGTTCAGACTTCAGTCCCCGCGGTAAGAGCAAGAACGAGGTCATGCGTTTCTGCCAGGCTTTCGTTACGGAACTTTGGCGTAACATCGGTCCTGACACCGACGTTCCCGCTGGTGACATCGGTGTAGGCGGACGTGAAGTAGGATTCATGTTCGGCATGTACAAGAAGCTGACCCGCGAATTCACGGGGACCTTCACCGGCAAGGGACGCGACTTTGGCGGTTCGCTGATTCGTCCCGAGGCTACGGGTTACGGTAACGTCTACTTCCTGCAGGAGATGCTGAAGACCCGCGGCGAAGACGTGAAAGGCAAGAGCGTGCTGATTTCCGGCGCTGGTAACGTGGCTCAATACACAGCTGAGAAGGTGCTCCAGTTGGGCGGCAAGGTGCTCACGATGAGCGACTCTGACGGCTACATCTACGACCCCGACGGCATCGACCGTGCAAAGCTCGACTACATCATGGAGCTGAAGAACGACTACCGCGGTCGTATCAAGGAATATGCTGACAAATACGGTTGCAAATATGTGGCCAAGGCTCGTCCCTGGGGCGAAAAGGCCGACATTGCCCTCCCCTGCGCCACGCAGAACGAAATCAACGGCGACGAAGCACGCACACTGGTTGCCAACGGCGTCATTGCTGTCAGCGAAGGTGCCAACATGCCCTCGACTGCCGAAGCCGTCAGCGTGTTCCAGGAGGCTCGCATCCTCTACTGCCCGGGTAAGGCTTCGAATGCCGGTGGCGTCAGCGTCAGCGGACTGGAGATGAGCCAGAACTCAGAACGCCTCAGCTGGAGTGCCGAAGAGGTTGACAACCGTCTCCACGAAATCATGTGCAACATCCACGCTTCTTGCGTGAAATACGGCCGTCAGCCGGATGGCTACATCGACTATGTGAAAGGCGCTAATATCGCCGGCTTCATGAAGGTCGCCCGCGCCATGATGGCTCAAGGCATTGTATAAAACCATAGCATCGTTAATAAACAATCATTATTCTTCGTAAAGTATTCAAAAATGGAGCTCGGCAGTGATGCCCGGCTCCATGTTTTTTTCTAAAAAACCTTATTAAATCGTTTTTGCAGATGTGAAAATGAACTTTTCCATCGTTGAAGTGTATGCATAGGTGAACAATTAAAAATTCACGACGATGAGAAAACGAATTTCCTATTTTTTGGCAGCCCTGGCTGTCGTATTGAGCGCAACAGCGCAGTCAAACAATAAAAGCACAGATGACAATGTGCCGCAAAAGATTGTCACCTTCGTCAAGGTAGAACATGCTCCGGAGTGGTATGGGCGACAAGCGACGTTATGGCGTGCTGTCACGGAACGCGAGCCAAAGAACGAAGAGGCTTGGATAAACCTCTATCACGCCACACGCTACAGCATTATGTTTACGGACAAGTCAGAGGATTACAGTCCGCTTACGGATATTTGGCAGTCTATGCGAAAGGCGGTGCCCGACACGTATGCCGACTATCTGCTGACATACTTCCATGCCAAGTTCGTGGGATTGCCCGATGCTGAAGATGACGGGCGGAAGAGTCTCCAGAACATGGTTAAGGCCATCCGTATGCGCCCTGACGAGGTGAATGCTTACCCCGATTATGTGGCTTGCCTGCTGATGACGGGTGACGAAGCGCTACTAGATGACATCCTGCACCGTTGGTACGAGAGCGGCACCTATTCTGCCAGCCTACTCAACTATGCCTATAACGAGATGGTCGGTCTGCCCGACGATGCCCTTTTCTTCACAAACGGCGATGTTGACACCTATTCCAAACTGCTGCTTCAAGGCGGCAAAGGACTGTTCCGTGGGGTGAAGGTGGTGTGCATTCCCATGCTCTATAGTCCCTCTTACCGCGAGACGGTGTGCCGTCAGCTGGGTGTCCCTGTACTTGAGGCGCCAAAGGCAACAACAGAGGAAGAGTATAATGCCTGGGTAGAGCGGGCTGAGTTATACCTTATTGAAAAGACGGGCCGTCCGGCCTACTTCTACATTGGAGAGCGAGTCCCCTCCTTTGAAGACAAGCTCTATTCCGAAGGACTAGTCTATCGCTACAGCAACCGTCGTTACGACAACCTGGCCGTCAAGCAACAAAACTACGAAAAACGCTACCTGCTGGATTACCTTTACGAGTCATTCGTTCCCGAGACGTACGAGGCCTCGGCCTATCGCCTGAACCTTAACTATATTCCCTGCCTGAAATCGTTGCTCGAATGGTATAAGCAGAACGACAAAGCACGATATAAGGAGTTGTACACCATGATGATGACCATCCTGCTCAAGACGGAAAAGATTTCGGACGAAAAACGGCAATCGTATTATGACGAGATTAACCGCTGACGACTTCAACCGTCTCTATCGGGAGCATGCCCGCCGTGCCCAGGGGTTCTTCCTTCGCATGACGGGCGACTCCATGCTGGCTGAGGACTTGACACAAGAACTCTTCACCCGCTTGTGGGAGCATCGGAGCCGTTTTGATGCTCGTCAGGGAGAGTTTACGACGTGGATGTTCAGTGTGGCATACAACCTTTGCAAGAACGAGTATCGCCATCGAAGCGTGGCGAGAACGTGGGATGCTGCTCCTACAGCTACGGAATATGCCCAAGACGCCAGTGCTGCACTTGAACGCGAGGAAAAGAAAAAACTGCTTGCCGAAGCTGTCCAACACCTGCCCGATGGGATACGCGAAGTGTTCCTGTTGCGCTACGAGGAGGAACTCTCCATCAGCGATGTGGCGCAGATTCTCCGTATTCCCGAGGGTACCGTAAAATCACGTGCTTATACTGCTCTAAAGACATTGCAACAACAAATGAAACAATACTAAATAAAAAAGATTATGGCTATAAAGAAAAATGAAACCGTGAACGGTCAACAGTTGGCAGACCTAGAGGCTGAGAGTGCCGAAATGCTAACCATGTTGCACGAACAGCGCGAAGAGGAAAATGCCCGCCTTGAAGTCCCTGAGAGAACATTTACAGAGCCAACCAAGAATTCTCAATCAGTCAGAATGCTACGATTTTCTCCCGGCTGGATGGCTGCGGCATTAGTGATAGGCTTTGCCATGGGCTTCGCAATGCCACGGAACAATCGCAGCCTACTTTCTGACGATTCCTACACTCTTGCAGGTGACACCTTGAACGGCTGCAGCGTGGCTTGTGGCGACATCAACACAGCGTTGCTCGTTTCGATGTAAAGCGAATCTTAAAGACACTGGTTAAAACAAAGAAAAAAACTTATCGTCTGGCATATAATCTGAATTATTTGAATTATCTTTGCAGCGAAAATCGCATAGGGGTGCCACGAGGCTGAGATTATACCCTTGAACCTGATGCGGATAATACCGACGTAGGAAATGAAAAAGTTACTTCTATTGGTGTGCCTGCTGCCGGCACTGAATGTAGCAGCCGAGAGTGAAAGTACGGACAGCATCACAAAGAATGTGGCGCTGGACGAAGTGTTAATCAAAGCCAATGCCATCAGTAAGACGGTGCCCATGGCCATACAGACACTAGAGGGACGCGAACTGCGCGAGAGCGATACGGGACGCGACTTGCCTTGGCTGCTGATGATGACTCCTTCGGTGGTTACGTCGTCGGACAATGGCCTTGCGCTGGGACTTACCAGTTTTCGCATCCGAGGCACCGATGCTTCGCGTATCAACCTAACGTATGATGGCGTGGCACTTAACAGTCCTGAGGATCAGACTGTCTTTTGGGCCAACATGAATGCCTTTGCAGGGAGTGTCGAAGCCATCCAAGTGCAACGCGGCGTGGGAACAAGCACAAATGGCAGTGGTGCTTTCGGTGCCACGGTCACCATGCTGTCGCAAAAGCCGTCATTCAAACCCACCACGGAAATCTATTTGCGCGGGGGGAGCTATGGCACATGGCAGTACACCGCCAAGGGCAGCACAGGTCTGATGGCCAATCATTGGGTGGCTGAGGGACGTTACTCGCAGACACTTACCGATGGTTACATCGACCGTACCGCGGGCAATCTTGGCAGTCATTATGCAGCCATCAATTATTACGATGACAACCTTGCTGTCCAGCTGAAAAACTTTGGCAGCTTTGAGCACACGGGACAGGCCTGGAACGGTGTCCCCTCCGACTCCATCGCTGCAGGCAATCGCACGTACAACAACCTCGGCGAACACCAGGACGACAAAGGAAACACCATCTGGAAGCCAACCACGGATAACTACGTGCAGAACAACACACAACTCAGCTTTGTCTATACACCCTCGAATAGCCTGCTTCTACACGGCGTGCTTCACTACACCTTCGGGCAGGGTTATTACGATGACTACAAGGCCAATGCCAAATACTACAAATTCCTGTTGGACAGCTACGAGGACGACAAGGGAAACAAAATCAGCTCGGGCGACCTCGTCCGACAGAAATGGCTGCGCAACCACAACATGGGTGGTATCTTCGACATCCAGTATAAAACAGAACGTTTCAACCTCGTCAGCGGGGTCTCATACAGCTACTTCATTGGTGCGCACTGGGGGGTGGTACCCTTCGCACGTAACTATCCCAAGGAACTCAAAGGAAACTACTACGACAGCGATGCCACAAAGAGCGATGCAGCAGCCTACGTCAAAGCCGAGTATAGCTTGTCGCGCCACCTGCTGGCCTACGCCGACATGCAGTTCCGCTATGTGGATTATCGCATCACGGGCATGAATGACAAATTCTTCGACGACCATTCGCAACAGCCGCTCAACATCCACGAGCGTTTCCCCTTTTTCAATCCGAAGGCTGGGCTGAGCTGGCGCACAAAGAATCACGATGTTTATGCCTCGTATGCGCGTGCTCACCGCGAGCCCACCCGTAATAACTACACGGACGCAGGCACAAGCGACAAACCCCTGCCAGAAACGCTGAACGACATCGAAGTGGGTTATCAATTCCATTGGCAGAAAGGGAAAACAAAAGCTTTTCAGGCCGGTGTCAACGCCTATCTGATGGACTACGACAACCAGCTTATCCAGACAGGCCAGCTCAGCGACATCGGTGAGGCTCTGACAACCAATGTGGCTGATTCCTACCGTCATGGCATTGAGCTGACAGCCGGAATGAAGCAAGGACTCTTCAGTTTCAGCGGGAACTGCACGCTCAGCGAGAACAAAATCATTGACTTCACAGAATACATTGACAACTGGGAGGGTGCTCCCGTCCAGGTGAACTATGCCAAGACGGATCTCGCTTTCTCCCCTGCCCTAACAGCTGGAGGAATGCTGCGCGTGGGTAACGAGAAGGCCTGGGGCAGCCTTAGCACGCGTTATGTCGGACGGCAATACCTCGACAACACGGGGTGCGTGGAGCGCTCCATCGATCCCTATTGCGTCAGTGATTTGCAGCTGGGCTATGCTTTCCGTTGGCAGCATTACTATGAAAAGAGTACGGACTTTGAACTGACGTTCAACGTTAATAATCTTTTCAATGCACACTATGCTACGGGGGGGTGGATATATACTGCAGTCGGGTATGGCTATACTCCTGACAATCGTTATCGCGAGGATGGCTTGTTCGTTCAGGCTCCGCTTACGGCCTTCCTTGGTCTGGCGATTAAAATATAAATGTCCGTCCTGCCAAAGCTTTTTTCTTAACTCTTAACTCTTAATTCTTAACTACATAATGTTCTGGGACATCCTGCAATATATCGGGCTGTTTGCTAGCTTTCTCTACCTGTGGCTGGAGTTCCACCAGCGCCCAGTCATGTGGATTGTCAGCGCCACGTGTTCAGCGATATACGCGAGTATCTATTGCCACGCACAGATTTATGGGGACATGAGCTTTTCGCTGTTTAACATCTGCATGTGTGCCTATGGGTTCTGGAAGTGGATGCAGCGGAAAAATCTGAATAATCCGAGTAGTAATCTGAGCAATCTGAATGACCAACCGGCTAAGAAAAAGGAGATTGTCTATCGGCACTTCCGCTGGGGTGAGTTCGGGGTGGTAATGGTAGTGACGGTTGCCATCTGGTTTGCCATCTACCTCATCTTGAGATATCTCACCAATTCACCCGTGCCAGCATTGGACGCCTTCACGACCACGCTGAACATCGTGGGCACGTGGGTGTTGGCGCAGAAAATCATCGAGGTGTGGGGCTATTGGTTCCTGGTTAATCTGGTATCTATCTACCTTTATATGAAGCGAGGGCTTCACTTCACCACCATCCTGCTCTACACGTTCTACCTCTGCGCCTCGGTGTATGGTTGGTGGAAATGGAAGCACTACGGCAGGCTGGAGAGCAAGGCCGCTGCATGACGCCAGCGCATCCGATTCATACGCATTGAACATAAAAAGAGAGCGAAACCCGATGAAGGATTTCGCTCTTTCTTCGTTTGCCTTGATACGCTGATGCGGCGAATTTGCTGAGAAAGATTAGTTAATTACTCCTCCGAAGGAGCTTCAGTGGCGGGGGCAGGTGTCTCGGCAGCGGGTGCATCGAAGCCAGGAACGGTCTGTGCATTGGTGGCACTCTCATTAATGGCATGCTCCATGACAGCGCTTCCCGAGTCAGAAACGTGACGCTTCAGACCATAGGCAGCGGTGATGCTAAGCACAACCATAATGCCGGCAAGCACCCACGTGGTCTTCTCCAAAAAGTCGGTAGTCTTGCGGACACCCATAATCTGGTTGGAAGAAGCAAATGCGGAAGCTAAGCCACCACCCTTTGAGTTCTGGATAAGAACGATTACACACATCAGTATCGAAACGATAACGATAAGAATTACACTGATTAAGTACATTTTATTAAACCTTTTTTGATTGATTATTTCTTACTAATTTCTCTAAAAATCGAATTTGGTCTGCAAAGTAAATGCTTTTTTCTGGAAAATTCAAATAAAGTGACCGAATAATTGCAAGTGCACGGTCATATTTTTTTTGCTTGATGTAAATGCGCGCCAAGGTTTCAGTCAAAAATTCAGGCTGTAACTCCGATTCTGAGACCTCCGAATCCGTCGTTTTCTCCACCATTTCCGGGGTTTCGGCGGCAGTATCTGAGGGAGCAATCGAAGGCTCGATGGAAACCATTTCCGACTCGGGCACTGAATCCATTCCGAGGGTTAGAAGGAAGTCGTCAATGAGGCTCATCGTGCGGTCAGGCGTTTCAACCGACAGCGGTGTTGATACATCCTCTTGTAGCATAACGGGCGTTGAAGAGGTTGCTGACGTTGCAGGGAGTTCGTCTGCCACTGCCAACGGTGTGAGTCCGTTCACAAATCGCCATAGCTCACGACGATCGGCAATGTAGAAGATTGAGCGATGGAGCTCGGTGTTGAAGTCAGGGTCGTGAAGCAGGTAGAGGTTGCACAGCAGCAACAGGCGGGCTTTCTGGAAATAGGGGTAGCGTGCCACGGTGGTGCGCAGCTCGTAGAGGGTGGAGCTGTTCATCCGCTCGGGATGGCTGAGGAGCCCATTGATAAATTCTGCGTTAGCCATAAACGTGATTACCAGTTTGCCACGGTGGCATTGAAAATCTGTTCGACAATCTCGTCAATCATCTGCTGGACAAGCTCTTCCTGCACGTCGTTAAGCTGCTGGGTGGAGTCGAACTCGCGCGTGGCAGAGAAGGATTTCTCGAAGTCCTCAGAGTGATTGGTCGTGTTCTCGAAGGCAACCTTCACCGTCATCTTCAGCTGCATCATGGCCGAGAAGCCATCGGACGAGACCGACTTGTTAAGCTGTTCGTAGCCTGTTATCTCGCCCTTCAGCAGGAGGTCGCCGTTACGCGACACTTGCTTGAGCTTGGTCTGGCGGGCATAGATGTCGGTGAGCGACAGGTTGAACATGCTCTCCATTGGGCCCCACTGGAAGAGGGCTCGGTTGGCAAAATTCTCGATGGTGATGGACTTCACCTCATTATAGTTAATGGATGCGCCATTGAACTTGTACTGGATGGTGCACGAGGCCAGCAGCATCAGCACTGAGGACATGCCAAGGAGGAGGATTGTTCTGGGTTTCATCGTTTAGATATCATCGATTTCCAATGCCTTGATTTTGCGATAGAGGGTGCGTTCGGAGATGCCGAGGTCCTTGGCAGCGAACTTGCGACGTCCGCGATGACGTTCAAGGGCACGGCGGATGAGTTCGCGCTCTCCTTCCTGGATGGAGAGTGTCTCCTCGACGGTTTCTGCCTCGCCACCGATGGAAGAGTAATGATGCGGGGCACCCTTCTCATTGATAGGCTGGTAGGGATGTGCGCCAGCGCCCGAAATGTCGATGGTGGTTGCCTTGGGCTCGGGACTGTAGTCGGGGGCAGGTATGTCGGCCACCTTGTTCTTCATCAGTTCGTTCAGCTGCTCGCGCAGGTTAGTCACGTCGCGGCGCATGTCGAACAGTATCTGGTATAGAATCTGGCGCTCGTTGGCAAACGAGCCGTCTTTCTGGCCAGCGTCGATGCCGAACATCACAGGCAGGTTTTTCGCTACGGGAGGGAGGTAATCATCCAGTATCTCGGCTGTTATCTCGCGCTGCTCGGAGAGCAGGGAAATCTGCTCGGTGATGTTCTTCAGCTGACGGACATTGCCCGGCCAGGGGTACGAGAGCAGCTTCTCCTTGGCTTGCTCGGTCAGATGGATGTTAGGGATGGTGTACTTCTCAGCCACCTCGAAGGCAAACTTGCGGAATAGCAGTTCGATGTCGCCAGGACGCTCACGAAGGGCGGGCACACGGATGGGGATGGTGCTGAGGCGGTAGAAAAGGTCCTGACGGAAACGTCCCTGGGCAATAGCTTCGGTAAGGTCCACGTTGGTGGCAGCCACGATGCGGACGTTGGTTTTCTGCACGGTCGAGGAGCCCACTTTGATATACTCGCCCGACTCAAGCACACGTAGCAGACGGGCCTGTGTGGAGAGCGGTAGCTCGCCAATCTCGTCAAGGAAGATGGTTCCCCCGTTGGCTTCGGCAAAGTAGCCGTTGCGCTCGCTGATGGCCCCCGTGAAAGAGCCCTTCTCGTGGCCGAAAAGCTCCGAGTCGATGGTTCCCTCAGGGATGGCGCCGCAGTTGACGGCAATGTACTTGTTGTGCTTGCGGGCGCTGTACTGGTGGATGATTTTCGGGAAGTGCTCCTTACCCACTCCACTCTCGCCGGTGATGAGTACGGAGAGGTCGGTGGGAGCCACCTGCAGGGCAATGTCAATGGCACGCAGCAGCTCAGGCGAATTGCCGATGACACCGAAACGCTGTTTTGCTTCCTGTATCTTCTGCGTGTTCATTGCTGCTCTTCGTTGATGTCGAGTTTCAGCTTATCGCTATCGTCCCTACGGTCGAAGAAACTCTTGCGCAGAGGGTTACGATGGACGGCTTTCTCATTGCGGCGCATGCGGAAGACATCGATGGCCTGGTAGATGGCATTGCGGAACGACGCTTCAGAGGCTTCGTTCTTGCCCGCGATGTCGTAGGCTGTGCCATGGTCGGGCGAGGTGCGGATGAGCGTCAGTCCGGCTGTGTAGTTGACTCCCTCGTCCATGGCCAGCAGCTTGAAGGGGATGAGTCCCTGGTCGTGGTACATGGCCAGTATGCCGTCGAACTTGGTGTAGGCGCCTGAGCCCCAGAAGCCGTCGGGCGAGAAGGGGCCGTAGCAAAGGGCTCCCTCGGCACGTGCTTCAGCCATGGCGGGGACAATGATGTCCTGTTCTTCCTTGCCCAGCAGACCTTCGTCGCCGGCGTGGGGGTTGAGTGCCAGCACACCGATGCGGGGGGCTGAGAGGGCAAAGTCATCACGCAGCGAGCGGGCCAGTTGGAGGATCCGCTCCTTCACCAGCTCCTGGGTAATCAGCGAGGAGACACGGCTGAGGGGTTCGTGGGCGGTGACGAGGGCCACGCGGAGGTTGTCCTTCACCAGCATCATCAGGGCTTTGTTACCGTCGCCCACGCGCTCCTCGAGGTATTCGGTATGTCCGCTGAAGTGGAACGCGTCGGACTGGATGGTCTGCTTGTCGATGGGGGCGGTGACAAGGACGTCGAAGCCGCCTTTCTTATAGTCGTCGAGGGCCTTCTCAAGGGCGTCCAAAGCTGCTTTTCCAGCTTCTGGTGAGGGGCGGCCGAGCTCCACTTTCACTTCTTCTTCGTTGCAGTTGATGACGTTGATGCGTCCGTCCACAATCTCGGCGGGCGAGTTGATGATGGTGAAGGTCACGCCCAGGTCGAGGGCCTTGCGGTGATAGGTCATTATCTTCGGCGAGCCATAGACGACGGGGGTGCAGAGGTCAAACATAGCGGGGTCGGAGAAGGTCTTCAGGATGACTTCGTATCCGATTCCGTTGACGTCGCCCTGGGTGATGGCGACACGTATTTTCTGATTTTCCATTGCTATTTTGGGGAAATGGGGTTTACGGGTTTAGGATTTATAGGTTAATAGGTTAACGGGTTTATTCGGGGGAGACGGTGAGCTCCTCAAGGCCGAAGGTGAAGTCCTCCACATTCTGCTCGTTGGGCAAGGCCAGCGTGTAGAGCGTGGCCTCCATGGTGCGGATGAGGTTGCGCTTCAGCGACTCGGGGGCATAGACAAAGCCTTCCACCACCACCACGCGGTTGTTGGCCACATCCACGCGACTGTGCGAGACAAACGGTCCGCCCATGTGGTCACCTTCCACGCGCCACAGGCCACGGGCAATCTGGGCGTATTCGCCATGCACAGTGCCGTCGGTGACATCCACGAACTTGTGCTGCGTTGTCATGTAGCTGCCCTCGGGACCGCCCGGGATGTTCTTTTTCATCACCGAGTCGCGCTTCTGCATGTAGTAGTCCAGCGTAAAGGTCTTTGGACTGGTGTAGGGATAGCTGTAGATGACGAAGTTCATGTCCTTCGAGCCACGGTTGGTGGAGGCCCAGAAGAAGTCCTTGCCCTCCTTGAACTTATTGAGTTCCACGGGCACCCACACGGTGCAGCTGAACAGCTCTTCCACGCGCTCGGTGACGGTGGCGTTGTGCGTCTCCTCCAGGTACTCCACCTGGCGGTTGAACTCGGCGCGGGTGAAGAAGTCCAGCAGCTGCTGACCGTTCTTCTGGAGGAACGCGGTCAGCTGCTCCTCGTCGTGTGCCTGCAGGGTCATCACCATCTGTCCGCGGGCATAGACGTTGCGGGTGAACTTGAACTTGGCTGTCGAGTAGATGGTCTGTATGTCGGTCTGGACGATGTTGCGGAACACCTTGAACATGTTGCCGAAGTTCGAGGGGGCAATGCGCGTCATGCGGAACTGGCGCTCGGGCTGTGCCACGCCGGGGAGGTCGGTGTCAAGCACCTCATAGAGGGCTCGTCCCACGGGTCTGTCCCACTGCGCATCGTCCATCAGCACAAGCAGTTCGTAGGGTGCGCCGCCGGCCTGGGGCTGAAACGAGATGGACTTCTTTTTCTTCTTCTTGGCCTTCTGTTTCGTACGCACCACTTTGCCCGTCTCATCGGGGGTGTCGCTGCCCTTGGACTGGCATCCGCCCAGCACAATCAATGCCGACAACAGGATAAATATCGCTTTTTTCATATCGCTCTTTATGATTAAATAATTCCTATTTTCTAATTCCTATTTTCTCCATTTTCGAAGTGCTCAGCATGCCGCAGGCTGCCATCACGTCTTCGCCTCGCGAGGCACGGATGGTGGTGAACACGCCACGCTGGGTCAGGTAGTCGCGGAAGGCAACCATGGCGTCCGTCTCCACTCCGTCGAGTTCAGCGTCGGGGATGCGGTGGAAGCGGATGAGGTTGACTCGGCAGTGCAGACCGTCAAGCAGGCGCACCAGCCGGCGTGCATCGGCAGGGCTGTCGTTGACGCCACGGAACAGGATGTACTCGAAGGAGAGGCGTCGCTGTCCGCTCCAGTCGTAACGGCGCAGGAGGTCAAGCATTTCGGTCATCGACCAGAGACGTTCGGCTGGCATAAGAGAGCTGCGCACCTCGGGCATCGAGGCATGGAGGCTGATGGCGAGGTGGCACTCCGTCTCGCGGATGAAGCGCTCCAAGGTATCCTTCACGCCCACGGTGGAGACGGTGATGCGGCGGGGGCTCCAGGCCATGCCCTCCTGACTGGTCATCAGCGCAAGGGCCTTCAGCACCTCGTCGAGGTTGTCCATCGGCTCGCCCATACCCATCAGCACCAGATTGGTCAGCGTGCCGCACTCGGGGAGGGCCAGCACCTGGTTCAGGATCTCGCCTGCCGTGAGGTTGCCGTGCCACCCCTGGCGACCTGTCATGCAGAACTGGCAATGCATCCGGCAGCCCACCTGCGACGAGATGCAGAGCGTAGCCCGATCGCCGTCAGGGATATAGACGGCTTCCACAAAGCTGGCACCCTCCGTCTGGCTGCGTCCCTTCACGGCAAAGAGGTACTTCACCGTGCCATCGACGCTGCGCACAGCCTCCACGGGCGGGGTGATGCCCACGGAATAAGCGTCCGACAGTCTGGCTCGGGCAGCTTGCGAGAGGTTTGTCATGGCGTCGAACGAGGCCACGCGCTTCGTGTACATCCAGTCCATCAGCTGCCGTGCGGCATAGGCGGGCATACCCATCTCGGCACACACGCTGCGCACCTCTGCCAGGGTCATTCCCAGCAGGGGACGCTTGTCGTTCACGATGGTTCTGTCGTCAGTCATGCCTCAGTTCTCCGTCGGGACGGTCCTGTCCGTTCCGTTTTAGCCTGCGAAGATACTGCAAATCGCCCGAAAAAACAAATATATTACCTATTTTAACAACCTTTTTATTCCGCGCACGCGAAAAGTCCCTGATTTTTCAACCATGAATCGAAGCATTTCTTATTGTACGTTATTTTCACAGCGCACTACGCTGGCGCCACAGAATCAAACGTCGTTGCCGTAGAATCAGACGTCGCGATACCAGAATCAAACGCTACATTTTCGACCTCACCCGAAGCCTCTGTTCCATCCATCGTGACTTGTGCTGAGTCTTTTTTGCACAAAGACCCCATACACCTACCTTTTTCATTGCAAATAACTTTCCTTTAAACCGTTAGGATAGGTAGGTGTTTGGCAAACACCTACCTAACACCTACCTTACTTTTACCTGTCCTCTTACCTATACTCCTACCGTGAAAACTCTTGCTCTAAAACTCTACAAAAAGTGAGGTGTTGAGGTAGGTGATAGGTAGGTGATAGGTAGGTGTTCAAGTAACACCTACCTTCTTTAATGCGCTATTTCCATGCATGTTAAGAACAAAAAGGTAGGTGCTGGCCTGTTTTCGCAAAAAACATCAAAAAACACGAATTTCAGGACGATGGCATAGCCCAGCGTATCCGTTCAGGTAACGACAAAGGCAGCTACCGCAAGATAGCATAGGGGGTGTGCAAAGTTGCAAATTGCAAACACTTTTGCCACCTTTAGCTTCTTGCCTAAAAGAAAAGCACCTGCTCTGTAGCGGGTGCTTTTTCTTTTCCAATCACATCGATTATGGCTTATAAACAGGACGAACGCAATAACCTAAATTCCTTTCTCTCGTATCACAACCAGCATTTGAAGAAGTGAAATAAAGACTCCAAGCTTTTTCTGCATACACCTCATATAAAGAAGAAGACCAATAACAACCTGCGTTATTAGTATTTGAAATACTTTTATCTTTTTTGTAACCTGTTACTGGAAGAAAAATCAGATTCCCATTAGGACCGACAACTTTGTAGCCTTGTACACTATTTAGAGTTATCCAAGTCCATGTGCATTTTTCAAGCAATTCTGACCAATCTATTTTTGTTGGCATTACCCCTCCTGTTATTTGGTTAGCGACATCATCGGATTTTTGAAGAGTGGTTAAGTTATCAACAACACCATCTCCTTGATCACAATTGTATTTTGATAATAATTTAAGGTTGGCATTACAACAATAAACGTAATTACTCCAACTATATTCATTCTTGCTCTTTATTTCACCCCAAGCAAAGTATTCTCCATGATCTTCTGGGGTAGAAGCCCCCACATTCTTCGTAGCCCATCTATTACCAGACGGCAGGCCAAGATTCACCCAATCAGTACCAATGTAGATTCCTGACTGGGTAACATAGACGGCTACTGATTTGCTTTGCGATGTGAATGTAATCATTCCATTTCGTTCTGCAGGACTGTTATTTGCGCTGACATTAACTGTGATTTTTGCACTACCATTGCCTGATGATGAAGATATTCTCATCCATGAGGCGCTGGCGGTTGCGGTCCAAGCAAAAGGAGTAGAAGTTGTTAGTTCTATTGGAAACGAACCGCCTTTTTCAGAAATAGTTGTCGAAGAGGGGGAAACGTAAAGGTTCCCGCCCACTTGAGTAACATCAACAAAACTTGATTTATTGCCTGAGGCGAATACCACAGTGGCAATACGATCTGATGTGCTAACGTTAGTTTCGGCAGTAATTGAAAGCGTGGTATCGCCAGTTCCTGAATCCTGAGAAATCTTTAACCATGATGCGCTAACGTTTGCAGTCCATGAAAGCGATGTTGTTGTCGTTAGTTTTAGTGATTTTGTTTCTCCCGCATCAATAAAATATAATACTGAAGAAGAAACTGAAAGGCTTCCACCTGCTTGAGAGGCAGTAATAGATATAGTCTTGTCGCCAGTAATGATAGTTAACGTACCAGTACGGTTTGCTGTACTATTATTTGCTTCTGCCGTAACCGAGAGCGTGGCATTGCCATTACCTGAGGTGGAAGATAGTTTTAGCCAGGATTCACTAGATGTTGCTGTCCATGTAAACGGTGTGGTTATATTTAACGGCTTTACATCCCCACGATCCATGAAGTCCAACGTTGTAGGAGAAACGGAAACTGTTCCGCCTGCCTGTATTATGGTAATGGGAATGGAAACATCGCCCGATACGATGGTTAGCTTACCTGTACGTTCTGACGTACTAATATTGGCTTCTGCCGAAACAGAGAGCATGGCACTTCCATTTCCCGATTCAGGCGACACCTTTATCCAAGAATCATTAATAATTGCACTCCATGCAAGCATTGAGTTCGAGGCTTGCAAATTGAGAGATTTTGTTTCCCCTGCGTTGACAAAACTCAAACTGGATGCCGAGACGGAAAGACTCCCGCCTGACTGAGTGACAACGACAGGAATAGACTTGTCGCCCGAAACAATAAATAGTTTGCCTGTGCGCTCTGCCGTGCTGTTGTTGGCTTCTGCCGAAACAGATAGCGTGGCGCTACCGTTGCCCGATTCTGGCGAGACCTTCAACCAGGAACTTGCAGACGTTGCCGTCCACGGAAGCGATGTCGTGGTGGTTATTGTCAGCGATTTCGATTCCCCTGCATCAATGAAACTTAGTGTGGAGGCCGAGAGGGAGAAGCTTCCGCCTGTTTGGGTGACAGTTACGGGAAGCGTTGTCTCGCCTGATGTGATGGTCACGGTGCCTGTGCGATTTGCTGCGCTATTGTTGGCTTCGGCTGTAACCATAAGGGTGGCACTGCCGCTGCCCGAATCAGGCGATACTCTTAGCCAGGCGTCTTCCGTGCCTGCCGTCCAGATAAGCGTCTCGTTTGATGCCTGGACTTTCAGCGACATTGTATCGCCCACATCGCCGAAGTTCAAGGTGGACGAAGAGACAGAGAGTTTCCCGCCCGCCTGGTTGACCACGACAGTTTCCGTGCAGTCAACCGAAGTAAACGTTATGGTGCCTGTGCGGGTGGATGTGCTGTTGTTGGCCTCAACAATCACGGTGAGTGTGGCATCGCCACTACCTGATTCAGGCGTCGTCTTCAGCCATGCTTCGCTGGCTGTTGCCGTCCATGTAGAAGGTGTTGTCAGCTTCAATGTCTTTGTACCTCCACCTTCCACTATTTCCAAAGTCGTTGGAGAAACGGACAGGCTCCCACCTGCCTGAGATATAGCCACAGAGGCGGATTTGCCATCAGCAACGAACTTCACCGTACCTGTGCGGCTCTTGCCTGAATCATTGGCTGTGACGGAGACTTTCACATAAGCGTTTCCGTCGCCCGACGTGGGTGAGAGTTCTATCCACGAGTCGCTGGCATACGCCTCCCACTTCATGTTCGTCTTCAGCATGAGGGTCGATGAGCCGCTGTAGGCGGTAAAATCAAGCGATTCGGCAGACGCTTCCAGATAGGCGTGGCCTTCACGCTGAACTACTATTGTATGCGTCTTTCCGTACAGGGTTTCAAGGGTTATCGTGTCTGAAGACATCGTTGGCAGGCCACTTGCAAGCGTGGTAACTGAAATACCGTCGTAGAGGAAAGCGTTGTCGCTGCTTGAAATACGCTGCACACGACACCACGACTGGCTGTTCGACACGGTGAAGGGGACGATGGAGGAGTTTTTGAAGAAGACCTTTTCCGTGCCACCTTCGGCCGTGAAGGAGAGGTCTTTCGTTTCCGTCTTGAGTGCCTCGTCCCTTCCGCAGAACGGCTTCTGATACTTCACCTTTGCGCCGATGATTTCTTCGGAAGTGTTATAGAGGTATTCCGTCACAAACAGGCGGTAGTAGGCATCGTTGGCACGGTTGTACGCCACATAGCCGTTGTCGGGATAGACGCCCATCTGGTTTGCCCAGCCCGTCGTGGGGATGCTCTCGATGTTTCCCAAGCCCTTCATCTCGCCTACGGAGACGAAGCTGCATCCTTCGCCCGTCCAGTTTTCCTTGTTGATGTAAATTTTGTCGTCGATGCGGATGTTGCCGTTGTCGAAGTCGCGCATGGAGAGGATGATAGTACCCTCAGGGTCGGCAACCACTTTATCGGGATTGGTTGTTCCACCGTTGGGGCCGACATCCTCCGGCTCTCCACAAGACAAGAGAAAAACACCAGCGCTTATCAGCGAGACCATCATCAGGGTCAGCCGTTTCCAAAGATTCTTTGTTTTCATATCTTTAGGTTTTAATGTCTGCTTTCAATGACATACGAAAAAAAGTGTGAGCCTGATTTAGACTTACCCTTTCATGTAGGCCCTGAACTGCCTCTGACAGAAGATAACGAAAAAAACCAGCTCACACGTTGGTGTATCGTGTGAGCCGTAGCCCATACATTTACAACCAACCTGGAGCGCTTGGGCTTTTCTTCCGTCAGTTGAATTGTTCAGGTTCACATGAAAAGAAATAGCTAAAACGCTTCCTTTTTAATATGTCGTGCGAAGTCTGCCCGGTCCGTAGGATGCACAAACTTCGGGACAAAGATATAACGAATAATACGGAATCACAAGAAAAGGAACATCTTTTTTCTTTCTGCGGATATTATTTGTTTTTTTGCCCGACATATCCTATCTTTGCAGTCAGAATAATCCTACCCGAAATGACACCGAGAATTGATTGCTTTATCCCTTATGTGGATGAACGGCAGGCCAAGGCACTGAGCCGCATGTTTGACGACGAGCCCCTGGTGGGCGACGTGATCTATCTCAGTAACGACGAACAGCCCGAGGATGCTCCCTTCATCCCGCTCCATAAGGCGCTCTCAACCAGCGCCGTCATCAGCATGGCCCACGCGGCTGAACGCGACTACCTCATGCTCTGCACCACGGCTTCGCAGATTACCCTGGGCTACCGTGCATTGGAGAGAATGGTCGGCTTGGCCGACGCCACACAGGCCGTGATGGTCTATGCCGACCGCACGGGCACACCCACCATCGACTATCAGGAAGGGGCCCTGCGCGACGACTTCGACTTCGGTCCCCTCGTGCTCATCCGCCGTACGGCCCTAACTGAGTTTGCTGACTTAAAGCCCGCTGAATATACGTTTGCCGGCTTCTACCAGATGCGGCTCTTCCTCTCGCGCATGGGCAGTCTCGTCCACATCCCCGAATGTCTCTACGACGAGAAGGAGCTGGACACGCGCACGTCGGGACAGAAGCAGTTTGACTACGTGGACCCCCGCAACCGCGCCATCCAGATAGACATGGAACGCGCCTGCACCGACCATCTGCGTACGCTGGGAGCCCTTGTCGATGCAGACAAGCTGCTCACCGTCAATACGGAAGAAGGCACGTTCCCCGTTGAAGCCAGTGTGGTCATCCCCGTGAGGAACAGGGAGCGCACCATTGCCGACGCCATCCGCTCGGCCCTCAGCCAGCAGACGGACTTCGCGTTCAACGTCATCGTGGTCAACAACCACTCCACCGACGGCACGCACGAGGCCATCAGCGAGGTCGGCAAATCAGCAGGCCAGCAGGTTGTGGAGCTCATCCCCGAGTGTACGGATCTGGGCATCGGTGGCTGCTGGGACCTGGCCGTGCGTCACCCCCAGTGCGGACGCTATGCCATCCAGCTTGATTCGGACGACCTCTACAGCCACGAGCACGTGCTGCAGACCATCGTCGACACCTTCCGTCGCGAACGCTGTGCCATGCTCATCGGCAGCTACGAGCTGTGCGACTTCGCCCTCCGTCCCCTCCCCCCAGGGCTCATCGACCACAAGGAGTGGACAGCCGAGAACGGCATGAACAACGCCCTGCGCATCAACGGACTGGGTGCCCCCCGCTGCTTCTACACCCCGGTGATCCGCCAGATTGGCTTCCCCAACGTCTCGTATGGCGAGGACTATGCCGTGGGACTTGCCATCAGCCGCACCTACCGCATCGGGCGCATCTACGAGAGCCTCTACCTATGCCGACGCTGGGAGGGCAACAGCGATGCCGCCCTCAGCCCCGAGAAGGTGAACCGCAATAATACCTACAAGGACTTCATCCGCACGGCGGAACTCAAGAAGAGACTTACGACCTAACGACTTACCATTTAGCATAATTCCATTGGACTCAAATACCGTTTCGCAGTTCTTCAATACGCAATTAGCCGCGTGGCCGTTGGCATGCGAAAACCACGAGGCGCTGCACCAGGTGCTCACGCGTAGGCTTGACATCGAGGGGTTTGACTGCCCCGTCGTCGTCCAGCACAACCCAGCCCGCATCCGCAGCACAGCTGCCAAAGTGGACGCTTCGGCCCTGAGCAAACGACCCTGTTTCCTCTGCCCCGAAAACCGCCCTGAAGTCCAGCAGGCACTCCCCCTCTGCGACGGCTGGGAGCTGCTCGTCAACCCCTATCCTATTCTAAAGGAACACTATACCATCGTCGCCACACGCCACCTGCCACAGACCCTCCAGGGCGTGCTACCCGTGATGCGACGGGCACAAAAGGTGTTGGGCGATGGGTTCATGGTCTTCTACAACGGCCCCCATTGCGGAGCCTCAGCCCCCGACCACCAGCACCTTCAGGCAGGTCGCTGGCAGGGTGTTCCGCTCATTGAGTACCTGCTCGCCCACCCCATCACGGCGCCCACGGAGATTGCGCCCCTGGGATTCAAGGTCATCGTCAATGGCGAACTGCCTGAAACGGACGACGTCAACCTCATCCTCGTGGGCGACATGCTCATCACCATCCCCCGCAGGAAACACCGGCCCGAGTGTTTCTTCCGCAGCGACGAGCGTCAACGCCTCATCAGCCCCGGTGCACTGGATATGTGCGGATTACTGATTGCCCCACGACGTGAGGACTTCGACCTCCTTACCCCCGGCGAAGCTCGCGACATCCTCCGTCAGTGTGGCCAGTGGATGGAGCCCACCGTCAGCGTGGGCATCATGCGTGCCAAGGAAATCCACTTTGAGCAGCACCACGACACCTTCACCCTGCACGACGTCACCATCGGCAAGCAGTTCCACTGGGAACAGCAGGAGCAGCAACGCTTCGAAGGCACCCTCCGCCTTGTCCCCGACGGCGACGAGACCTGGGCCGTAAACGACATTCCCATTGAGAAATACCTGAAGAGCGTCATCTCGTCGGAGATGAACCCACGCGCCCCCTACGAGTTCCTGAAAGTCCACGCCATCGTCTCGCGCAGCTGGCTCCTCTCGCAGCTGGAGAGACTCAGCGGCAACCCCTCGCACGAGAAAGCGCAGCCTTCACCAGCCCAGGAGAACGGCGAGATGGTCCGCTGGTACGACCGCGAGGACCACACCCTCTTCGACGTCTGCGCCGACGACCATTGCCAACGTTATCAAGGCCTTGCCCGCATCACCGAAGCGGCCGTCCAAGCCATCAACGACACCTACGGACAGGTGCTGACCTGCGAAGGACATGTGGTGGATGCCCGCTTCAGCAAGTGCTGTGGAGGCATCACGGAGAATTACGAGACCTGCTGGGACGACACCCCTCATCCCGAACTTGCCTCAGTGAGTGACCTGGACAGCGACGGCCATCCCTTCTGCGACACCCACGACGACGCCCTTCTGCGCACCATCCTGAACAACTACGACGCCACCACCCACGACTTCTTCCGCTGGAAAGTCAGCTACACCCCCGCGGAACTCAGCCGTCTCGTCAAGGAAAAAAGCGGCATCGACTTCGGCACCATCACCGACCTTATTCCCCTTGAACGAGGCGCCTCAGGCCGCATCTGCCGACTCAAAATCATCGGTACCATCCGCACGCTCGTCGTAGGCAAGGAGCTGGAAATCCGTCGCATCCTCTCGCCCACCCACCTCTACAGCAGCTGCTTCACCCCCACATTCATCGACGGACTCTGGACACTCGAAGGACGTGGATGGGGTCATGGCGTGGGCATGTGTCAGATAGGAGCCGCCGTAATGGCCTCGAAAGGCTACACTTGCCAGCAGATTCTCAGCCACTACTACCCCAACGCCACCGTCGAAAGGCTGTGGTGACGGAGCCCGACTGCCCAAATTCACATAATGTGAAAAAAAACGCGATTTTTCTTGCACGATTGCTTTCATTTCGCTAACTTCGCCCCGAAAAAGTAGTTTTCTTATTATCAACTTTAAAATCGATTCATTACTATGGGTTACAAAATCATTGACGTAGAAGGTATCGGCCCCGTGTATGCAGAGAAGCTGCAGGAAGCCGGAGTGAAGACAACCGAAGATCTGCTGGCAAAGTGCGCCGCCAAGAAAGGCCGCGTAGCCATGGCAGAAGCCACGGGCATCAGCGAGAAACTGATTCTGAAGTGGACCAACCATGCCGACCTGTTCCGCATCAAGGGCATCGCCGGACAGTTTGCTGAACTGCTTGAGGCCGCTGGTGTGGACACCGTCAAGGAGTTCCGTCATCGCGTTCCCGCCAACCTCCAGCCCAAGCTTGTGGCTGTCAACGAGGAGAAGAACCTCTGCAACCGCGTCCCCGCCGTTTCTGAGCTGGAGAAGATGATTGCTCAGGCCAAGGAACTCGAGCCGCTGATCACCTACTAAACCGTCTTCCACAAGACCGTCAGACAGGGAGGAAGCCTGCGCTTCTTCCCTTGTTTTATAAAAAAATCAAAAATTGTTGGAAGTTTGCAGAAAACACCGTACCTTCGCGGCCGATTTATAGTAGAAACCTCTTAATTCGTAAAAAAATGGCTTACATTATTACTGACGATTGCATCAAGTGCGGTACATGTATTGATGAGTGCCCCAACGAGGCTATCTCTGAAGGCGACACCAAGTACGTCATTGACCCTGAGGCATGTGTCGATTGCGGCACCTGCGCTGACGCTTGCCCCTCTGAGGCCATTCGTCCCGCTTAAGACAAGGAACTAAACATCCTTATTGGTTAGAAAAAAGAAAGTGCCCCGCAACTGCAGGGCACTTTTTCATTGGCTTACCCGACGGGACTTTCGGCCCACCGTCAGACGCCGTACGCAAACCACCTGTATAGCAGGATGGCAAGAAGCGTGATGGTCACCGTACGCACCCAGGCAGGGATGCGCTCCCACGCCGAGAAGGCCACCGTGACGCGACGGTTCTCTGTGAGGTTCACCTTCTTCGAAATCATCTGCTCGTAACGGGCCAGATTGACGGCACGCAGCGTGTACTCTCCCGCGGGCAGCGTCAGACGATAGTTCGTCCCCCCCTTGGCAAAGAACGCATCGCGCTCGTTGATGATGATTTTCGCATCGTCCTTACACTCAATCAGCAGCTTGTAGGTCAAGCCCTCTGCCTCGGTCGTCGATTCACCATCTTGTTTTACGCGGAAAATGGCAATGGGTGTATCAGCCCATTCGCCGCTCACAGGCAGTGCTGCAGGCAGCGATTCGGCTGCCTCCTGAGCCTGGACAAATGCCAGCGCCTCAGCTTCGGCACGGGCCTCATCCGACATCAGTACGCTCTTACGGATGAGCCGCGTGCAACGGCGCCACAGCCAGATGTCGCAAGCAATGAAGAAGACGAACACCGCCGTGTAGATACGGCTCTCGCCCAGCGAATCCATCCAGAAGGCAAACGTGTCGAACAGTCCATGACCCACAATCGGCAACAGCAGACTGAGCATCATGTAGCGTGTACGCTCTTCAGGATGGAACTTACCCATCGAGAAGTAGTAGCCCATGATGACAGCAAATAGGAAGTGCGCAGGCACCGAAAGCAGTGCGCGACTGACAGCCGTGCCCATGGAGCCGGGCAGCACGTACATGATGTTCTCCAGACAGGCAAAGCCCATCGAGATGAACACAGCATAGACAATGCCATCGATATACTCGTCAAACTGCGGACTGCGCCAAATGAGGATGTAGAGGAACAGCCACTTGAAAAACTCCTCAGGTATGCCCGCCTCGAAAAAGCTGACTTTCATACACTGCAGGAAACCCACAGGCTGTCTGGTCGCTCCGAAGGGCGACATCACCACCATCACACAGATGGCGCTCAGCACACCGTAGCGAAAGGCCTTGAAAAGCTGCTCCGTGGGTTCCGGAGCCTTTTTGTCCTTCATGTAGATATAGCACAAGAGGAACAGGACAGGTGCTACGGCTGCAAGGATTTTAATAAGCATCTTTCAGATCAGCGAAAATGATAGAACGGTTTATTCCTCAGGCTTTTCAACGACAGCCTCAGCAGTGGCCGGAGCCTCTTTCTTTGAGCCGAGATACTGGGGCAGGTTCATGCCGGCAAGGTCGAAGAGGTCACCGAGCGGGGGCACGGACTTCATCAGGCCACTGATGAAATTGGCCGTAGAACCCTTGCCGTCCTCGCCTTTGGTGCCATTGTCCCACACCGTGACGTGGTCGATGTTGATGCCCTTGACAGCCTCCACCTGCGTGCTGACCAGCTCGGGCAGCTTGTCAAGCAGCAACAGCATGTAGGCCTTGTTGGCATCGCCGCCAGCAGCCTGCACCATCTTGTCGTAACCCTGAGCCTGCTTGGTGAGGATTTCAAACGAGCCCTTACCTTGCGCCTCCATCTTGGCAAAGAGTGCATCGGCCTCACCTTTCGCCTTCACGCGAGCACGTTCTGCCTCAGCTTCAGCCTCAATGACAATACGCTGCTTCTCCACCTCCTGCGGCACAATGACGTTAGCCTGCTGCGTGCTGCGCTCACGTTCAGCACGGGCAAGTTCCGCCTCACGCTCAGCAGCGTAAGCCTCCTGGAGGGCACGTGCCTGCTGCACCTTTTCGGCAGCCACAGCCACACGCAGGGCCTCAGCCTCCTTCTGACGACGCGAGGCATTCGAGTTGGCAATCTCAATCTGAGCGGTATTTTCACCCTGCACGGCCACAGCATTGGCTTCGCTGGTACGGATACGGGTGTCCCTGACAGCCTCGGCCTTACCGATTTCACCGAACTTGTCCTGCTCAGCCACGCTCACCTTAGCCTCATTAATAGCCTTGGCAGCTGCCTCCTTACCGAGAGCTTCGATGTAGCCGCTCTCGTCCTTGATGTCAGTGACATTCACGTTGATAAGACGCAGACCAATCTTCTTCAGCTCGACCTCCACGTTCTTCGAGATAGCTTCGAGGAACTTGTCACGGTCGGAGTTGATCTCCTCGATGCTCATCGTGGCAATGACCAGACGGAGCTGACCGAACAGGATATCGCGGGCCAGTTCCTGAATCTCATTGGCACTCAGCCCGAGCAGACGCTCGGCAGCATTGTTCATGGAGTCGCTCTCCGTGCTGATACCCACCGTGAAACGGCACGGGACATCCACACGGATGTTCTGCTTCGACAGGGCATTTGTCAGGTTAGCATCGATGCTGATGGGGGTCAGGCTCAGATAGGCATAGTCCTGAATGATAGGCCACACGAATTTACCGCCACCGTGAATACACTTGGCGCTTCCGCCACCCGTCTTACCATAGACAACCAGAATCTTGTCACTGGGGCAACGGCGATAACGCCGGATAACCGCTGCTACCATCACGAACACTACGACGACAAGCAGCATAATCAAAAAGAAAGGATTCGACATACTCATTTATGAATAAATTATTTACAATTGAACATTTTATCTTCTCTTTACGAAAGAGCTTCCACGCGAACGGTGTCGGTGTTCACGATGGCAGTAATCTTTGCTTTCGCGCCTGTGGGGATAGCATCGCCCTGCGTAACCGCCTCAAGCTCGTGCACCGAGCCCCTGACGCTCACCATCACCTTGCCCGAGCCCTCGCCCGAGGCAGGGATGCGCAGATAGACATCGGCTATCAGGCCAACGGTCTCCTCAATGTGGAACGTCTTGTCGACACCCAGCTTCATCACCTGACGGATGATGATGACCCACACCAGCACAAACAGCAGACCCACGCCGACGGCAGCCAGCTGAATCCACAACGACGAGGGAATCAACGATTTGAACACCACGCCTGCCCATCCGTAACCCAACAGGAAGTTCACCAGATTCTTCAGACTGAAGAAGCCCGAAATACCCTCATCGGCATCGAGCCCACTGGAATCGACATCCGTATCGTTATCCAACCCGACGAAAGTCATTATCGTCTGAATCACAAACACGATGCTGGCCACAATAGCCACGCCCCAGAATACCTTCTGCGCCCCGTCAAGGGCATTCCATGCTTCTAACATAAACTTATACCTTTATAAATATACAACAATTTTTTCATTTTTGCCTGCGAAGTTAAGACTTCATAAACGAAAAAACAAATTTTTTAAGTAATTTTGCAGCGAAAACCGAAAATCTGAATGATTATGCAGACGTCAATGATGAGCCAGCTACTCTCCATGCCCCTCTTTCAGGGACTGACGATGGACGAGCTGATGAAACTGTTGGAACAGGTGCGTCCCGACTTTCTCCATTTCGAGGACGCCTACATACAGCGCAGTGGTGAGCGACACAACCGGCTGCTCTACATCCTGCGTGGCAAGGTGATTCGCGAGCTCCCCGGCCCAGGCAATCGATACCTCTTCACCGAAGTCCTCGATGAATCCACCTTCATAGAAATCAGCAGCTTGTTCGGACGCAACACCACCCTTCGAGCCAGCTATCGTGCTGTCGGTGAGGCGGTACTGCTCGCCTTCGACAAGAGCTACATGTTCAATGTCTTCGGCCAGTTCAGCATTGTCCAGCTCAACATTCTTAACCTCTATTGTGCTTATGCCCAGTCGCTGCTCGAACGCCAGTCACTCCCCATCGGCGATGACATCCATACCCTTTTCTGCCACTTCGTCCGCAGCCTCTGTGAAAATCCGCGAGGGGAAAAGCAGCTGAAAATGACTCGCGACGACCTTGCCCTCCAACTGGGTTGCAATCGTCGGCGCATGTCGGAACTGATTGTCTCGTGGCAGAAAGCCGGACTCGTCAACCTCTCCTACAGCCAGATTGCCATCCCCGACCTAAAACGCCTGCAAAACTATCGGCCGCCACGTCAAAATACAGCCATCTAATCTGCTTACTGAAAAATCCCGTCTAAGGCTATCTTTGAGGCTTACTTTACAAAAATAAACTACTGAATTTTCTTCGCTTCTCCTTTATTTATTGGATTTTTTGTATTAATTTTGCGCGATTTTTTATCAGCTTATGCAGACCGACAATCCCTTCCTCACTCCCCATACGACGCCCCACGGCGCCATTCCCTTCGACAAAATCCGGCTGGAGCACTATGAGCCCGCCCTCATGGAGGGTATCCGACAGGATAACGAGGAAATTCGTGCCATCACTGACAATCCCGAACCTCCCACGTTCGACAACACCATTGCCGCTCTCGACTATGGTGGGCGGCTGCTTGAGGAAGTGAGCACCGTCATGGACAACCTCGACGAGGCAGAAACCAGCGATGAACTGCAGGAACTGGTGAGGCGCATGACGCCTATCCTCACGGAACACAGCAACGATGTGTCACTCAACGCCGCGCTGTTCGACCGTGTCAAGGTGGTCTATGAGAACTGGCAGAAAGGGACAGAACGCATTGAAACTGAGGAACAGCAACGACTACTCGACGACACTTACCGCTCGTTTGTCCGCAGCGGAGCCTCTCTAAATGACGATGATAAAGCCCTCTATCGCCAACTGACAGCCGAGCTTGCACAGGCCACCGTACTCTTCGGACAGAATCATCTGAAAGCCACCAATGCGTTCCGACTGAATATCACTGACGAAGAGCGTTTGACCGGGTTGCCCGAGACGGCCCTTCTGCAAGCCGAAGAGGAAGCCGAGGACCACGATGAAAAGGGATGGACGTTCACGCTCCATGCCCCTAGCTACGTCCCCTTCATGACCTATTGCCGCGACCGCGACCTGCGCCGGCAGCTCTACATGGCCTACAATACGCAAGCCATCAAAGGTGACACAAGTAACGTGGAGTTAGTGCGCCAAATCGTCAACCTCCGTTTACGCATCGTCCAGCTACTGGGCTACAAGGACTTTGCCGACTACATCCTTGAGGAACGCATGGCAGAGGACATCCAGCACGTCAACAGCTTGTACGAAAAGTTGCTTAAAAGCTATATGCCTGCTGCAAAACAAGACGTGGAAGCTGTCCGGAAGAAAGCCCGTGAAGAAGAGGGCGATGCCTTTGAACTCATGCCGTGGGACTTCTCCTACTACGCCGAACGTCTTCGCAAGGCTGAATACGACTTCGATGAGGAAAAACTACGCCCCTACTTCAAGCTTGAGAACGTCATCAATGGTGTCTTCGGACTAGCCACACGCCTCTATGGCATCTCGTTCCAAGTGAACCCTGCCATCCCCGTCTATCACCTCGATGTGAAAGCCTATGAGGTGCAGGACAGTGACGGCACTTTCCTGGCCATTCTCTATGCCGATTTCTTCCCCCGCGAGAGCAAGAGTTCGGGCGCCTGGATGACCAACTATAAGGAACAATGGAGGGAACCCGACGGCACCGACAGCCGTCCCCACGTCTCCATCACCACCAATTTCACCAAACCCACGGCCGAGAAGCCCGCTTTGCTCACCTACGACGAAGTGGAGACCTTCCTCCATGAGTTTGGCCATGCCCTCCACGGCATTTTCTCAGCCACACGCTACCCGTCGCAGTGCAGCCCCAACGTGGCGTGGGACTTCGTGGAACTGCCCTCGCAGTTGATGGAGAATTTCGGCACAGAAAAAGCCTTCCTCCACTCCTTTGCCCGTCATTACGAAACGGACGAACTCATCCCCGACGAGCTTATTGCTAGCCTCGTCCGCTCAAAGAATTTCAATGCCGGCTATGCCTGCATACGTCAGGTAAGTTTCGGACTGCTCGACTTCGCCTGGCATACTCGTACCGAGCCCTTCGAAGGCGATGTAATCCCATACGAAAAGGACGCTTTCTCCCCCACCCGCCTGCTGCCCGACGTTCCAGGCACTTGCATGAGCGTTCAGTTCAGCCACATCATGGATGGAGGCTATGCCGCAGGCTACTACAGCTACAAATGGGCCGAGGTGCTTGATGCCGATGCCTTCAGTGTCTTTGCTGCGGATGGTGTCATCAGCCCCAGCGTGGCCTCACGCTTCCGCAAGGAGATTCTCAGCAAAGGCGACAGCGAACACCCCATGAAGCTCTTCAAAGCCTTCCGTGGACAAGAACCCACCATCGATGCCTTGTTGCGCCGCGATGGTATTTCGACGAATAACAACTAAAAAACAATACAATTAATGGACAAGTTCGACAAACGTTACATGCTCATGGCCTCCATCTGGGCCGGAAACAGTTACTGCGTACGCCGCAAAGTAGGTGCCCTCATCGTCAAGGACAAGATGATTATCTCTGACGGTTACAACGGCACCCCCACTGGCTTCGAGAATATCTGCGAGGACGAGAACAATGTCTCCAAGCCTTACGTCCTCCATGCCGAAGCCAACGCCATCACCAAGATTGCCCGCTCGAACAACAGCAGCAACGGCTCCACGCTCTATGTCACCGCCTCGCCCTGCATCGAGTGTGCCAAGCTCATCATCCAGTCGGGCATCCAGCGCGTGGTCTATGGCGAGCAGTACCGCCTCACCGACGGCATTGACCTCCTTGCCCGCGCAGGCATACAAGTGGAACACCTTCCGTTGGAAGAGTGCCAATGAGCAAAAACAATCAACCTATTAGCAGCTAAGAATTAATTGAAAAATGAAATCATTCTGGCCTAAAGCGCTGGCAATCGTTTGCGGTGCATTGCTTCTCTACTTCGTTGTTCTGCTTTCGCGCAGTTTTTCCACGCGCGTCATCAACATCCAGAACAACGGGAAAATCGGGAGCCTCCTCCAGCTCGTGGAGAAGAACTATGTAGATACCGTCAACATCGAAGCTCTCATCGAGAAAGCCATGCCGAAAGTGCTGGCTGAACTCGACCCCCACTCCGACTATATTCCTGCCAAGGACCTTGAGGAAACCAACAGCAAACTGGCTGGCAGTTTCAGCGGCATCGGCATCCAGTTCATGATACAGAGCGACACCATTTATGTGAGCAACATCATCCACGGTGGACCTGCTGAAAAAGTTGGCCTCTTCCCTGGCGACCGCATCGTCACCATCGACGACAGCCTTTTCGTCGGCAAAAAGCTCACCAACGAGAGTGCCATGAAGCACCTCAAGGGCCCCAGCGGCACCACCGTCAATATTGGCGTCAAGCGAGGCAACGACACAGAGCTCATTCCCTTCACCATCGTCCGTGGCAACATCCCCGTCAAGAGCGTCGAAGCATCCTACCTTATTAATAAGAAATGGGGCTTGCTCTACATCACCAAGTTTGGCGAGACCACCTATGCCGAAACACTCCTCGCCATAGCCTCCCTGCTCCAGCAGGGGATGGAAGGCATCATCATCGACCTTCGCGACAACACGGGCGGCTACATGGGTGCTGCCATGCAGATGCTCAACGAGTTCCTGCCCAAAGGTCAGACTATCGTCTATACCGAGGGCGTACACTCCCCGCGTCACGACTACAAGGCCGACGGCTCTGGATCGTGCAAGGAACTCCCCATTGTCGTCCTCACGAACGAAAGCAGCGCCTCTGCCAGCGAGATTTTTGCCGGAGCCATTCAGGACAACGACCGCGGCACCATCATCGGCCGCCGCACCTTCGGCAAGGGCCTCGTCCAGCAGCCCTTTGAATTCTCCGACGGCTCTGCTGTGCGCCTCACCATCGCCCGCTATCACACTCCCAGCGGACGTTGCATCCAGAAGCCCTACAGCCGTGGCGACGACGAAGAGTATCAGCTCGACATCCTTACCCGCTACGAGCACGGCGAATTCTTCTCCTCCGACAGCATTCGTCAAGACACTACCGAGGTATTCACTACTCTTGGCGGACGTACCGTCTATGGCGGTGGAGGCATCATGCCCGACATCTTCGTGCCGCAGGATACCACGGGGTTCAACGCCTACTACTCAGCCCTCTCCCGTAGCGGTCTGTTCCGTTCCTACACGTTCAACTACACGGACAAAAACCGCTCCACGCTCTCCCAGTATTCCGATATGCCCTCGCTGCTTGCCTACTTGAAGTCCTCCTCTGTCCTGGAAGGGTTCTACAACGAGGCCACCCGCAAGGGCGTCCGCACGCCCTCTGCCGAAGAGCGAAACGAAGCAGCACGCAACGTTGAGACCGTCGTCTATGGCAACATCATCTACAATATGCTCGGCATGGACGAGTACATCCAGTTCCTCAATCGCACCGACCCCGTTGTCCTCCGTGCCGTTGAAGTCCTCGAACAAGGTGCATCTGTGCCTCTCTCATAGTACCCATTTTTCCCATACCTCCTATCCCCTATTACAATGAGAATCCAGTTCCAGTGTGACTATAACGAGGGTGCCCATCCCCGCATCCTGCAACGTCTTACCGAGACGAACTACGTCCAGACTCCCGGCTATGGCGAAGACGAGTTCTGTGCCCACGCCCGCGACCTTATCCGCAGCGCGTGCCACGCTCCCAAGGCCGATGTCCACTTTCTCGTGGGCGGCACGCAGACCAATGCCACCGTCATTGCCTCTGCCCTCCGTCCCCATCAGGGTGTGGTATGTGCCGCGACAGGGCATATCAACGTTCACGAGACAGGAGCCGTCGAGCACACGGGCCACAAGGTGCTTGCCCTTCCCGCTTCAAACGGAAAGATAACAGCTGGCCAGGTGTCAGATGTCTTGCAGGGTCATCACGATGATGTCAACTTCGAGCACATGGTGCAGCCGGGCATGGTCTATATCTCCTTCCCCACGGAGTACGGCACGCTTTACTCGCTGTCCGAACTCACAGCCATCAGCGACGTCTGCAGGAAGTGGGGCGTTCCCCTGTTTGTGGATGGCGCTCGTCTGGGCTATGGCCTGATGTCCTCCCGTTGCGACGTCACCCTCCCCGACCTTGCGCGGCTGGCAGACGTCTTCTACATCGGCGGCACCAAGCAGGGTGCCCTTTTCGGCGAAGCAGTGGTCATCACTGCCGATGCCCTCAAGAAAGACTTCCGCTATAACATCAAGCAGAACGGTGGCATGCTGGCCAAGGGACGTCTGCTCGGCATCCAGTTCGAAACCCTTTTCACGGATAATCTCTACTTCGAAATGGCTGCTCACGCCGACCGTCTTGCAGAACGCATCCACGAGGCGTTTGCCGCCAAGGGCATTCCCTTCCACGTCGACAGCCCGACAAACCAGCAATTCCCCATCCTCACCGATGCCCAGCGCGAGGTCCTCGACCGTGATTTCGTCTCCGACTTCTGGGTGCGCCTCGACGACAACCATTGTTGCGTCCGCTACTGCACCAGCTGGGCTACTAGAGAAGAGGCGGTTGACCTCCTCGTTGCAGCCATCAACGCCCTCTGAGCCTATTTCATTCCTCATTCCTAATTCCTAATTCCTCATTCCTAATTCCTCCTCATGCCTTTCGACGAGATTCTCAGCCGGCTCACAGCGCGCTGCTCCACCACGGAGCTATGCCTTTCCGACATCCGCAAGAAGCTGGATGCTACGGACATCACGGAGAAAGAGAAGGAACGCATCCTGCATCGTCTGCTCGACGAAGGCTATGTGGATGAAGCCCGCTATGCCCGCGCCTTCGTGCGCGACAAGTTCCGCTTCAGCGGATGGGGAAAGGTGAAGATTGCCCAAGGACTGCGCGCCAAGCAGATTTCCTCCACCGACATTGACGAGGCTCTGAAGGAAATTGACGAGGACGACTACCGCCAAACCCTGCGTGAGGCATTGAAAGCCAAACGCCGCAGCCTGCACGAGAAATCGGACTACGAGACAAACGCCAAACTCATCCGCTTTGCCCTCAGCCGGGGCTACGAGATGAACGTCATCTTAAACGAAGTTAAAGCAAGTGACGACGATTGGGAGTGACATCGGGAGGCTGTTGTTTCCCCGCTTCTGCAAAGTGTGCGGAAGCAAGCTTAACCAAGGCGAAGAGCACATCTGCACCACTTGCCTGCGCCGATTGCCGAGAACACACTTCGACCCAATGGCGCTGAATCCCGTCATGCAGCATTTCATGGGCTACCCCGCTGTGGAGCACGCTACAGCCTACTTTTTCTATGCGCACGGCAATGCCTACACCAGGCTTATTACCCGCTCCAAGTACAGCGACAGTCCCGAAACGGGGCGCTACATCAGCCGTCTGGTTGCCCAAGAACTGGCTGGCAGCGGTTTCTTCAGCGCCATTGATTTGCTGCTACCCGTCCCCTTGTCTGCCTGGAGGAAATGGAGTCGCGGCTACAACCAGAGCGAATGGATTGCACGGGGTGTCGCCGACGTGACCAAGCTCCCTATCGACACAAAGAGCTTCATCCGTCACAGGCACAACGAAACGCAGACGCACATGACGCGCGAAGAGCGTTGGAAGAATGTGCAGCACATCTTTTCCGTACGTCGCCCCGAGCGGCTAAAGGGGCGTCATATCCTATTGATTGATGATGTCGTCACCACAGGGGCAACGCTGATGTCGTGCGTCGAAACGCTGGCACAAGCTGTTCCAGACCTCCGCATCAGCGTCTTCACGCTGGCTTGCGCCCGCAACGAATAATCATTTCCTGCACGTCACAAAGCGGGACAAGCCGTACATGTCGCTGTGGATGGTAACGTCCGAATAGCCCCAATGAGCAAACAACGCGCGTGTCTCCTGCGCAAAGGCGCTGTTGATTTCCACGGCCATCCATCCCCCTTCTGCCAGCACCTCCGTCCGCCCCAACCGGGCCAAGGCGCGGTAGAACACGAGCGGGTCGTCGTCAGGCACGAAAAGCGCCAACGCCGGCTCCCACGCCGTTACCCGCTCGTCCATCAGCACACGTTCGCTCTGCCTGACATAGGGAGGATTGGAGACGATGCACGCGCAGCCCTTCGGAAGCGCCTCTGCAGCCGATGCCGTATCCAGCACGTTGGCCTTGACGAACCGCACCTGTGTCCCTGCCCTTTTGGCATTCGCGCGAGCCACTTCCAGCGCACCCTCCGACACGTCGCAGGCCGTCACCTCTGCCCCTTTCAGCACCCCAGCCAAGGCAATGGCGATACAGCCGCTCCCCGTCCCAACGTCCAGAATCCGCCCTTGAACTACCAGTTCCTTTTGCACCAGCGCCACCAGCTCGGCTGTCTCGGGACGGGGAATCAGCACCCGCCCGTCAACCTGCAGCTCCAGCCCAGCAAACGGCACCGTGCCCAGCACGTACTGCAACGGCTCGCCCGCCTGCAAGCGTCGCACAGCCTCCGTGAGCCATTTTTGCTGCGATTCGCTCAGCGTCACGGGCTCATCCAGATACACGTCGAACGCGCTCAGCCCAAGTCCCTCGAGGCAGAGCGCCTTCACCACCGTTCGCAGCTCATCATCGGCATACCGCCCGCCCAGCGCCGCGCGCAAAGATTCCTTCAGTCGTTTCATCCCCGCGAAGGTACGGCAAACTTTCCACATTTGCAACATCGCAGTCCCTCTTTCTGCAATTTTACCGCGTAGATGTCGGACGTCTGGAGCCAAAAACCATGAGCCAAGGTGGCGATCGTGCCTTCGTGCCGGCCTCATGCGCTTCTTAAATCCGATGCAAAATTACGCATATTTTTTGAATCAACCAAATTTTTATGCACTTTTTTTCAAAAAATCGTATTTTTTTTAAAAATCCCGATTTTTGGTGTGTAACCTTGTAACCTTGTAACCTGTAACCTTTCGCCTTTCGCACGTGTGCGCGATATTATTATATCAAGATATATGGAAATATATTAATTATATATTATATTATAAATAATACTTAAAATCTTTCCAATATATAATAACCACGCGTGCGTACACACGCGAAAGGAAAGGTTACAAAGGTTACAGGTTACAAGGTTACATTTTCCGACAGGGCATCGCCCCGCCACGCCCGCCTTGTTATCGCGCACGCCCGCCCTGTTATCGCGCACGAAGGCCCTGCTGCGGAGAGGGGGAAGGGGGGGCAAAAAAACCGAAAAAAACCACTCATTTTGCTTGTTTGTTTCAGAAAAAAGTTGTATCTTTGCATCAGAAATACAACGATATAATGAGCACCGTATACCGATATCTCCTCCTCTTCCCTCTGCTGCTTCTGGCGGCAGCCACAGCCCCCATGTGCCGCCAGCCGGGAGGTGTCCGCGACGCCCTTCCCACCGTGCTGAAGGACGGTAAGTACAAGGCTCACTATGTCATCAAGCTGTCGGAAGTGACTTGCGACAAGAACCGCGGCTTTGTCCAGGGCATTTCAGCGGACACGTTTAAGGACATGGACGGCGTGCCCTACACCCGCAACCGCTACAACGACGACATCATGAGCCTCACGTGGTCCGTCACCGAGAATGCGTTCAACTTCACCCTTGTCAACAAGACCGACTCCGCCCTGACCATCAAGTCGAACAAGATTTTCGCACGCGACTGGGACGACCTCCCCACCCGCTTTGGCTATAGCCTCGAAAGGCCCTACTACCCTGCACAATTTGTTGTCGAGGGACAGTCGTTCTTCAGCGGGCTGCTGATTCCGATGCACAACTATCCCGACAAGCCCCTGCTAACCAACACGTTCATGACACGGAAGCTGGCCAAGCTCGAGGGCCGCAGAAAGAAGGGGAAGAAATACCAGATGCTCTTCCCCGTGAGCGTCGGGGCTGAGGTGTACAACTATCGTTTCACCTTTGTCGTCGACGGAGTGTCGGCAATTACCGAAGTCGCGGAGCTGGATACCGAACAGGTGGATGAGGAAGATGGAAACATCCGCAGCAATGAAATAGAGATCTTTACGCCCAGCGGACAGAACGAGAAAAAGGAAAAGACGCCTGCGAAATCCACTGCAAAGGCCGTGCAAAACCCCAACTTCATCTATGCGCCGTTGCTGGGAAGCGAAGACAAGCCCACCGGCACCCTTGCCGAGCTGCTGAAGCGCGTGACGTTCATCAACTATTTCAACAAGCTCTGCCCGCAGGAGAAGGTCTATCTGCATCTTGACAACACGGCCTACTTCCAGGGCGAAACGGTGTGGTTTGCCGCCAACGTCGTCAACGCTGCCGGCAATGGCGAGGCTGCCAGCAAGGTGCTCTATGTGGAGCTGCTTTCCCCCACGGGCGTGGTGCTGAAGCAACTGAAGCTGAAGGTGACGGACGGACGTTGTCACGGCTCGTTCCCCCTCATCGACACCGGTGTGGAGGAGGCCGTAGCCCTTCGCGGCGCAGTCGGCTACCCCAGCGGCTACTACCAGATCCGCGCCTACACCCGCGCCATGCTCAACTTCGACGATGCCGGCATCTTCTCACGCGTCATCCCCGTCTATAAGGCCCCCGAGGAGGAGGGCGACTACGCCAATCCCGTCATGCGCCTCTACAACGGCAAGGAGACCTATCGCCCCGAGCCCGACAAAGCCGACAAGCCGAAAGCGCTCAACGTCCAGTTCTTCCCCGAAGGCGGGCACCTGATTGCAGGCGCTGAATGCCGCATCGCCTTCAAGGCCACTGACGAGCAGGGGCATGGCGTGGACGTCGAACGGTTGACGGCAGACAACGGCAGCACCCTCTCCGTCCCCCTCCAGCACAACGGCATGGGCAGCTTCCACTACCTCACCACCGACGAGAAGAATGCCCGCAGCATCACCGTGCGCTACGGGGGGAAGGACTACACCTTCCGCCTTCCCCTTGCCGAGCGTCGTGGTTGCGCGCTGGAAATCAACTCCTCTACGGGCGGCGAGACCCTCGTCTCCCTCTCTGCCCGTGCACTCGATGCCGACAGCGTGCTGGCCTATACCATCACCCACCAGGGACGTGTCTGCGCCTTCGACACGCTACACATCGCTCTTCCGAAGAACTTGCCGGTGATGGGCATAAACGTAGCCCACACACGCTTCAGCATTCCTGCCGACGTCCTGCCCGTAGGTGTCTGTCAGTTCACGCTCTACAACCCCGCAGGCAACATCCTCGCCCAACGCCTCTTCTTTGTGGATGGCGAGATGCCCACGCAGACAGTCTCCGTCACGTCGGAGAAAGCCGACATCCATCCCTTCGACGAAGTACGGCTGAACCTGCAGGTCACCCCTCCTTCAGGAGGGGAAGGGGGAGGCCGCACCTTCTCCCTTGCCGTGCGTGACGCCGCCGACTACGGCACCGCCTACCGCGACGACATCCGCACCTACATGCTGCTTTCGTCGGAACTGAAAGGCTTAATCGAAGACCCGGGGTGGTACTTTGAGGAAGGTCAACAAGTCAACAAGTCAACAGGTCAACAAGTCACTAATCACTCCAAAGAGTTAGACCTCCTCATGATGGTACAGGGCTGGACGCGCTACAACTGGCGTCAGATGGCAGGCGTGGAGCCGTTTGAGATCCGCCACTACACCGAGAGCCAGCTCGTGGTTGACGGCTGGGCGTTCAGCCGCATCCGCGAGACGCCCCTCCCGAACGTGAACATCGCTGTGCGCCTCACCTCCCTTGACCGTCAGCATCAGCAGGAGACCACCGTCACCACCGACAGCCTCGGCTATTGGAGCGTAGGCGTGGAGGACTTCGAAGGAGAGTGGGACCTCTACATGGAAACCCGCCAGCAGGGCGACAAGAGCGGGAACAAAACCACGCGCGTCCGCCTCGAACGCTCGTCAAAGCCTAACCTCTATGCCTATACTCCCCTTGAAACGTGGCTGCCGGCCTATGCGTGGGATGCCACCAACATGCTTACCGTTGAGGAAGCCGAGGATTCTGAATACCAGCTGCCCACAGATTCACACCTGTTGGAGGAAGTGGAGGTCACAGGCCGCCGCAAGTACATCGACTATTACACGTTCAAGGCCTTTGATGCCGCCAAGGATGCCGAGCTGATACTTGACGAGGGGAACTACACCTACAAGGTGGAAGACTATCTGCGCAAGAAGGGATATGACCTTCAACTCTCTATGGGCGACGTCGGCGATGTTACAAATAACGATGATAATAGTGGAAGCAGTGAACAAAACTCCATGAGGGATACACGATTGGAATACTTTGAGAAGATGGTGAAAGCCGCACCTATCAACAATCGCCGCACCTTCTGGTACATCCACGAAGGCAAAACCAACCGCACTTCTCCCTCCTATTTCGCCGGCTATGCCATCGACCTTGAAGAAGTGAAGAGCATCATCGTCTATGACGACCCATGGCTTTACGAAACTTTCCCCGGCATCACAGAACTATTGACACCAGGCGAAATCGAACAAATTGCACCCACAATAAGAAGCTCAGACCCATCCTTTACCCCTGGCATGTATGTCATTGACATCGAACTGAACCCTGCCCACAAGCGCCGCACTTATGTGGATAAGAATGCCCGCTCCACCTCCTTCAGCGGCTACTCCCCCGTCGTGGAGTTCTACGCCCCCACCTACCCCAACGGCCCCATTCAGGGTGACAAGGACTATCGCCGCACCATCTACTGGAACCCCGAAGTCACCACAGATGCCGACGGCTATGCTTCCGTCTCGTTCTTCAACAACGGTTTCAGCCATGCCCTTACCATCAGCGCCGAAGGACTGACAAAAGACGGCGTACCGATCATCAACAACTAACAGGGGTTATAGGTAGGTCAACAAGTCAACAGGTCAACAGGTCAACAAGTCAACAGGTCAACAGGTCAACAAGTCAACAGGTCAACAGGTCGCTTTGCAGACTGCTTTCGTACAGCTGAATGAGCTGCTCGGCGGTGAGCGTGTCGTTGTATCGTTCGTGGCTTAGTCTACGCGCTGCTGCGGAACAACGGCTCATGAGTTCGTCGGAGGAAAGCAAATGCTCGAGGGCATCGGCAAGAGCATCAGGGGTGCCCGGTCGATAGGTGACGCCGGCATCGCCCATGATTTCGGGGAAAGAGCCACTCTCGGGCTCCACGGCGGGACGGCCGGCAGCGAAAGCTTCGCACAGATAGAGCCCAATCCCTTCCCCGAAGCGAAGGGGAACGGAGAGGACGCTGATCTGACGGTAGAACTCGAAATGGCGGTTCCACGTATAGCTGTCGTCGAAAATGACGTCGTCGGCATAGGGGCGCAATGTCTTGCGTATGCCAGCAAGGAACTTACGCTCAGTCGGCATGTAGCCGCCCCCGACGCGGAGCTGGAGGCCAGGGATAGTGTTGCGCTTTTTCAGTATCACAAAAGCGTCGGCAAGGATATCAAGGCCATCGAGCTCGTTCATCCGATAAAAGAAGCCTATTGTGGGGAAGTCGGGGCTGCCGGTTTTGCTGTCCGCTGGTTGGTAGCGCGAAATGTCAACACCCGGATAGATCACCGTTGGCGGTGGCAGGGAGGGCAGACGGCGACGGACAATGTCGGCATAGTAGTGGCTCGAGGTGACGAAATGGTCAACGTGGCGGGCACCGTCAGCAATAGCCTGCCAGGCACGGCGGGCGCAGTCGGGCTCAAGCGTGTCAATCCACACCTCCTCGTCCTGCAACGAACAGACGACGGGGATGCCGAGAGCCTCCTTCAGCGGCTGCGCCACAGCCATTAGAAGCGAGGAAGAGAGGTGGATGATGTCGGGACGCGGCATGGTGTGCAGCCATTGGATGAGCTCATCGACATGGCGGCGAAAGGCAGTGTCGTTGCCCTCAATCATGCTGAGTGTCATCTCCTCCATGCCGGCCGCCGAAGTGGTGCCCGAGCGTGCAGCAGCTATGCGCAGGGCAGGCGCCGAGTCGAGCATGCGCCGCACCCACCGCGGCATGCGGCGGTGCGACTTCTGCTCAACGTAAAAGGTGGTGGCGGGGAAGAACACGGGCGCATCGCCAGCGTGCTGACCCATGAAGCGCAGCGGCAGGTAAAGAGGTATCACCGTCACGTCGTGACCGGCACGATGGAGCGCTTGCACCAGGAGGTTATCGCGGTAGCAGTTTCCGCAGAAATAACCGTCACCCGAACCAGGAGAGACAAACAGTATTTTCATGAACTGAGAGGCTATTTTATCTTATAGGCATAGAAAGCACCAGCGTGGCGGAGATAGAGCACACCGTCGGCAAGGGTGGGATGTGCCCAGTAGGGACCGCTGCCCTTGGTGATACGGAACTCGCTGGTGACGTCGAATTTGTCGGGAGTGGCCTTGACAAGTCCCACGGTGCCGCGACGCTCATCGTAGCAGATGAGCTTGTCGTCAGCGGCGATGATAGAGCCCTTGCCCTTGCCTTCCCAAGCGGTCTCGTACTTCACCTCGCCCGTGTTCCAGTCGAGGCAACACCAGTTGCCGGCGTTGTTGTTGATCCAGTTAGAGCCGTAGATATAGTTGCCGACGAGGACATAGCCACCGTGGTGGGTATCGAGGACGTCGGTACGCCATGTCACGCTGACGCTCTTCAAGTCGTCAGCCAGCTGAAGCTGGAAGCCGTTGATGTCGTAGCCGTGGCAGAAGAAAATCTTTCCGTCGCGATACAGCGCCGAGTTAGGAGCGATGTTGTCCCAGCGCGATTTGTTGCCCGTGTACTTCGGTCCCCAGTTGTCGAACGTCCATTCGATGTCGCCCGTCTCGGGGTTGACGCCGAAGGCATTGAGCGACGTTGAGCCGATGATCTGCCGCTTGCCTTTGTATTCGATGAGGATAGGCGACACATAGGCACTCTTGTCACCGAGGGGACGGCTCTTCCACACCTCCTCGCCTGTCAGCTTGTTAAGGGCCACGATGGTGGTCTGATCGCCGCAGGGTGTGTAGATGACCTTGTCGTCAAATACCAGCGGGCACTCGCTGGTGCCCCAGTTGCCGGTCTTGCGGCCGTACTTCTCGCCGCCGTCAACGCTCCAGACGATGGTGCCGTCGTTGGCGTTCAGACAGACAATCTCACCCATGCCGCTGATGACGTAGAGCCGCCCGTCGCTATAAGTGGCAGTGGTGCGCGTCTCGGGGTACGAGCCCTTCCACGGATGGCCGTATGCCGAGGTGTAGAGCTTCTTCCCGTCAAGGGTATAGCAGCTGACGACCTCGCTGTCCTCCTGGTCGTTCAAGCCGGTGAGGTAGATGCGGTCGCCGACGACCTGTGCGCTTGAGTAGCCCTTGCCGGCATCCTCCACCTCAAACACTAGTTGCGGTCCTTCTTCGGGCCACGCATCCAGCAGCCCCGTGTCGGGGTATAAGCCATTGTTTGACGGACCGCGCCAGCCGTTCGTGCTGGCACCCTGTGCTGCCGGCTGAGCCTGACAGACGATACACGTGGCGACAAGCGCCATGCTGATAAGCATTCGTTTCATTGTTGTTCAATTGATTTAGGGTTTATAACTAAGTGAATAATACATTCTGACAAGACGAAAAGCACGACCACGAGCCCCGTAGCCGTGACCCATGTGCCGCGGCTGACAGCCCCCAAGCCAGCACTTATGCTGATGAGGCTTCCGGTTACCCCCGTAGCCAAGGCGCCGAAAACCACCAGACGTTGTTCACGGCGGAACAACCTGACGATGGTGTCCGTATCGAATCCAAGCACATGGAAAAGTCCTACCTCGCCGCTGCGTGCAACAAGGTACTTGCGCATGACGATGAGCAAACTGGCCACCCCGAGCAGCAGCCCCAGCCCACCCAAGGTAAGGAAGATGCTGAGGTAGGCATCGGTGACCTCGTAGAAGCGCGCCAATCGCTCGGCAGTGGTAGTGACATTGATGCCATAGTCGGAGAGAGCAGTCCTGAGTATATCCGCTCCCGAAAGAGCAGACGCCGATGGCGCTTGCCGGTGAACGCCGTCATCGTCAGCAGCAACCAGCACCACCCTACTCCCCGTCTCTTCCGGCCAGAGGCTGCCGAACAGCCTTTGTTCCATGATGGCATGGCCATGAAGCACCCCCGTAGGGTACGCCGCTGCGATAAGTGCCCTGACTTCGCGACCGTCGGCAGCGCGGTAGTCCAGCGTGTCGCCCACGTGTTTCATCATGCTCCACGTCAACGCTTCGCTGTCCATGGCAATAGGTATCAGTCCGTCCGTGGCACCAGAGGTCAGCTTTGTCGTGTCGATGCCGAAATCGGCCATTGCTCCCATCGGCATGGAGAGCACTGATGGAGTTGCGACACGGTTCAGGTTCCAGCAACTCGCTTCATCTTCCGTGTGGCGGGCAAGCTGTAGGAAACGTGTACCTTCAGGCAAATCGCCCAGTGCTAACCGGCGACGCAAGGCAGCATCGTTTAAATCATACAACAGCGGCACCGATGTCTCGGCATAGAGTTCATAGCCGCCAGTAGTCTGGCGTGACGAGTGGCTGACGTCAGGACGATTCAAGCCTACAGCCAGCACGGTGAACACCCCTGCCGCCAGCGTCCAGAACGCCAACACATGCTGCCGACGATAATAGCGCAGCGAATTTGCGACCAACGAAGCCGACGATGCCATGCGCCTGCTATCCACCGCCCGCCACGCCAACATACCCGCTCCGGCCATCCATAGTATGCCGCAAACGACGAACAATATCAGACTATGATAGACGGTGAAGTTCAACGTAACAAGCACCGTGACGAGGCCGAGGATAACCCACGTAAGCCAGTTTTTTCTATTTCCTGTTTTTCCAATTACATATAAACCGTCAGTCTTTTTCTCTGCCCCATCGTTCGCCACCACACATTTTCGGATAGTCCAAACAAGTATGCCCAGACAAACTATCACCCCTGCCGCCCATCCGATGAGCATCGACACGGGGGACACATGCAGCGTAAAGCCACGGGTATGAGTAGCGCCGTTCCACGCCCCGGCTAGTAACCGAAGCATCAACGCAGCATATCCGAACCCCGCCGCCACGCCAAGCGGTGTAAAAGCCAACAACGTGGGAGCACCCTCGCGGAACATCCGCCGACGTATACTGCGAAGGGGGAAACCAAGCGTACCAAAGAGCGCCGACTCACCCGCGCGCAAGTAGTACATTTCCATCAGCGGATTTGCCATCAGCAGCATAGCTGCCAAGATAATGAAGAAGCCCAGTGCCAAGAAAAGTCCTGTAAAGTCCGTTCCATGAAGGGCGGCATGGATAGCGGCATCACGAGGATGCGCCACGATAATGCCCATGTCCGCCGGTGTTAACGAGTCTAAGCGCTCGGCCGTCACACCCGTCACCTTCGTAGCCGCGCCAAAGCCCGGTATGGTCCATTCGCTCTTGATAGCTTCATAGCTGACAAGCGCCTTTGGTGCCTGTCCGTATTGTGTCCAATAGGCTTCGTCGTCATCCGTGATACGGCTCATGTCGATGGGCAGGTCGCTGTCCCAGTCGGTACACCGCGTCACGCCCGACAATCCGGGCAGTGCAGCCGTCAGCAGGCTGTCACCGTGAAGCTGTCCGATGGGGACAATGTCGCTGACCGTGAACTGATGGCTTCGCGTCACCATTCGTTTCAGCCCGCCCGTCACCACGAAGTACTCCATCCCTACCGTGTCGCCCACACTCGCTCCCAGTCGTTCCGCAGTATAGTCCGTCAGTACCGCTTCGTCGCCATGCAGCCTGTCCGTGGCCGTAACAAACGAATAGGGAATGGATGACGGATGATGGGAAATGGAATTAACAAAATAGGCTAAATAACGACTGTCGGGTTGTAATCTGCTGACAACGCCCTCATGCAAGAATACGCGTTCACTGCTCACCGTCCCCCCACGCAAGGAGATGCCCGAGTACGCTGGGTGCCAAGCCTTCGCGAAATCTTCTTCCGTTAGTATGTCGGAGGACAGGATGACGTTGACCGGTGCCGACTCTTCTCCTTGATGGCCGAAGCCGCCGACGCCGAGCCCTGCTGCCAGCTCACGACGATCCATGAAAATATTCATCGGGCGCACCTGTTCATCGTGTAACAGACGGTCACCTCCACGTTTCGCCAACTTTATGCCGCGTATCGCCACCCGCAATTGTGTTGTGTGGGTTTGGGTAACAAATAGCGTTCCCGACGGGACGAGATTGTCGGCAGGCAGATGCAGTACAACCATGCCCTCCGCTCCCGTCAGCATAGCGAGTTCATCGTTCACGAGCACCTCGCCTTCGTTCAGGCCGTCCTCGTCCGTTCCCCATACAGTGACGGGTGTCATCGCCCCGCCCTGTGCCGACACAAAGCCCTCACAGAGTAAATAGCCGTGAGCCTCGGAAAGCAGAGGATGGCGCAAAATGGCATCGTCGATATATCCCGTCCCCGCCCGTACAACGGTCTGTGCATCACCCAGCCGCTCCTCCACCATATCGGCCAACGAGCCACGCACCGAGTCACCCAAGACAATGCTCCCGGTTATTACGCCCATCATGACCACCACCGCAATGGATGCAAGACGATAGAAACGGCTATAGTACCTCCGTCCGCTCATCAACTCTCCTTATTCAGTTTACCATTTTCCAACCTATAGATGCTGCGTGCGGTTTGTGCAAGTTCAGTATCATGTGTCGCCACCACGACGGTCGTCCCCAGTTCGCGGTTCACCCTTTGCAGCAATCCAGCCACATCGCGAGCATGAGCAGCATCGAGCTGTCCCGTAGGTTCGTCGGCAAGCAACAACCCGGGACGCATAACAAGCGCCCTGCACAGAGCCGTGCGACTCTTCTCGCCGCCCGAAAGTGTTTGGGGGCATTGTTCCCTCACGGAGCCAATGTCCATGATATCTACCAGTTTCTCTGCCCAATGCACCATCTCCGGCGTCGGACGTCCGCCCTCGGCGTATGCAGGCAGCAATATATTCTGCCACGCCGACAGCCAAGGCAGCAATCGGCTATCCTGAAAGACAAAGCCTATCTGACGGTTACGGAGCCTGCAAAGCCGCCCGGCATCATGCCAATCGACCACCTGCCCGCCCGTGGCAATCGTCCCTGAATCGGGTTCGACGAGGGTACCCAAAATGCTGAGCAATGTCGTTTTTCCCGTGCCGGAAACGCCCGTTACGGCCACCAGGTCTCCCTGCTCAATGTCGAGAGAAAGTTTGTCCAGAACTATTCGACAGCCAGACTCTCCATCGGCAAAGCGCTTGCTGATATCTTTTAAAATAACGTATCCCATTTTTTCTGGCCAAAACATAAAAGCGTACCGCGCGCGGTAAGAATATAAAATCGTGAAGCGACCACTGCGGGCGAAGAAACAATCTGTTCGCCCGTTTCATACTCCCAAACGGGGCGGCCTGATGCAGCATCATAAATAGAGACAATGCCAGTCTTTGTACAAACAAGCACGCGGTCACCGACAGCAAGTGGCGAACTCTCTCCCACATCGCCACGTAGCATCTGCCGCCAACGAACATGACCATCTGTGCGGTCGAGACAGACAAGGTAGCGGCCGTCGGCAAGGAGATAGACTGCATCCGCCGTAACGGTGGGCATTGATATCATCCCACCCTCGGAATCACCCGCATCACAAATCTTGTGGTGCTCACGGATGTGGCCGTCATCCGCGAGCTGTATTTCATAGACATTCCCCTGATAGTCGGCCACGTAAGCACAATCGCCACTGACAACAGGCGAAGAAGGGATATAGGCATCGAGACGAAGTGAGTCAGTGAGCAACCCTGAACGAATGTCACTGATTCGCAGCCAAGCATCGCACCCCCCGAATAGGGCATACGCCCCTTGCCAGCAGGCTGCAGCTCCATTGATATAGTAGCCCGTGGGGTAACTATGGGCAAGTGTTCCCGTACGGGCATCAAGAGTGTACATGTTATTATCGTAGCTGCCAACGAGGAGGAAGGTGTCACTCGTACCCTCACCCATATGGACATCCACGAAGGTAGGCGAGGCAAGAATCTGTCCCTCCGTGGCATAATGCCAAAGCTCGGTGCATTCGGGAAGCACGAGAGCACGTATTTGGCCGTCTATCTGACCGACATAGAGCACCGAATCGACCATAACAAACGAGGCCTCCACATCAGCATTCAAGTTGAAAGAATGGGTAGGCATGCCTTCTGCGTTAAGCCCCACTAGGTGTCCATGTTTGTCGCACAACCACACTATCCCCTTGCTCACGATGGGCGAGGCCACGGTGCGCACGCCGTGACGGTGTTCCCACAGCAGTGTGGGACTGTCGGGCAAACGACATGTCGCATATCCGCTCAGCGAGGCATCACCACGAAAGGATGTCCATTCCTGCCGGGCGACATCCTCCCCTGGAGTGCCCGACATCCGTCGTGAGGGACCTTGACAACCCCACAGCAGCATGAGCAAAGGCAGCAGTACCGACAGGATGCGAAGATGCAGGGCACCCGTCGGACAAAGCCTGGCCACATCGTCATGGACGTTCTTTTTACTCTCCTCGGGAACAACGACACGCACGTCGAATCCGCGATGCGCAAAGGTAAAGCCATCAGAGGTATTGTATACGCAGAGTCCACAGCGAATGCACTTGGCGGGTTCGAAATACAACCGCTCCGTGACACGCACGCATTCCTTGACAGGAAGCGACGACTGGACACCGTATCGCGGCGAGCGGATGCCTGCCTCGGTGGCCAACTCGCGAAGCCGACATTCCGACCTGCCTTCGCAGGCACAGTGAAGGCAATGGGAAGATTGAGTATATAGTTTTTTTAGCATCTCCTTTTCGCGGTCGGTAAAGCGGCCTAGACGGCTGGAGAATAGGGGCCCATGGGCTATGGGCGAGGCCTGACTGACGTTTTCGTCATCAGAATGAAGACTTTTTTCTGATGTCTGGCCGTTTGAAACGTTCCGCACCTCCTCTATGATCCTCCGTATGGGGACGGACTCATCAACGGTGCGACGGCGACAGGCTTTTTCACAAGGAGCCTTGCATCCGTCGCACGACGTACCTTCAAGCAGCGTATAGGCAGCGGCCATGTCACCGCGGTCGTAATGAAGGATGACTTGTGCCACATCGATGCCTCGCGGACACACAATCGTGCATGGGGCTTCACAATCGGCACGGTGGTCACTGAGCAACAGTTCAAGTGCCTCGCGACGCATCGAACTGGCCTCTTCCGTATCGGTCTCCAACTCCATACCCTCGTAAGGAAGGGTGGAACAAGAGGGAATCATCTGCCCCGTGCGGACATCCTTGACCATGCAGACCATGCATGACGGCTGGTGTTCATAGCCTTCGGCATAGCACATCGAAGGAATGTGGTAGCCCTCGCGTCGTAACGCCTCAATAATGGGGCGATGCGGGTCGGCATCAAGAGGGTGGTTATTGACGCTTATTTTCATAGATGATAGCATTGAAATCACACGCCTCCATACAGAGTCCGCACAGGGTACAGCGGGCAGTGTCGATGGTGTGGCGTTCGTAAGGTGTAAAGGGTATGGCATCGGCGGGACAGCACTGGGCGCACTTGGTACACCCGATACAATCGTCGGTGACTGCAAGGACGACCATCTGGCGACACGACCCCGTGGGACACGAGCCATGGACGTGCTCTTCGTATTCATGACGAAAGTAGCGCAGCGTAGAAAGGACAGGGTTAGGGGCCGTCTTTCCCAAGCCACAAAGGGATGCCTGTTTGATGCTGAGTGCCAAGTGCTCCAAACGGTCGATGTCGTCCATTGTACCCCGTCCGGAGGTAAGACGGTCGAGGATGTCAAGCATGCGTCGGACGCCCACACGGCAGAAGGTACACTTGCCACAACTCTCGCCAGAGACGAAGGCGACGAAGTAGCGCGCCACATCCACCATGCAATCGTTTTCACCCAGTACCACCAGCCCTCCCGAGCCCATGATGGTGCCCAGACTAGTCAAAGCATCAAAATCGACCGGGGTATCACACAGGCTGGCAGGGATGCAGCCGCCCGAGGGGCCACCCGTCTGCACCGCCTTCAGCTGTTCGCCGTTTTCCATACCGCCGCCAATCTCCTCTACGATCTGACGAAGCGTCGTACCCATCGGCACTTCGATGAGTCCACCATGGCGTACTTTTCCCGCAAGGGCAAAAACCTTCGTCCCTTTGCTGCCCGAGGTTCCGACATGGGCATACGCGTCGGCACCCTCGCGGACAATGAAGGGGATTTGGCTCAGTGTCTCCACATTGTTAATGAGTGTGGGATGGCCGAACAGTCCCTGCTGTGCCGGATAGGGAGGTCGCAAATGAGGCTGGCCGCGCCTACCTTCGATAGAGGAGATGAGGGCCGTCTCCTCGCCACAGACAAAGGCACCTGCTCCCTCGAAGATGCTGACCTCGACAGAGAAACTGCTACCGAGTATGTGCTGCCCGATATAGCCCTGCCGACGGCACATCTCCAATGCGCGGCGTACACGGATGACGGCCTGTGGGTACTCGGCACGGATATAGAGGATGGCACGTCGGGCACCGGTGGCGTAGGCGGCAATGAGCAGTCCCTCAATGACGCGCAGCGGATAGCTCTCAAGCAAGATGCGATCCATGAATGCTCCGGGGTCGCCCTCGTCGCCATTGCAGATGACGTATTTTTCCTCGTCCACTCCGTCGGCCACAAGTTGCCATTTACGTCCCGTGGGGAAGCCGCCGCCGCCACGTCCCCGGATACCGCTGCGCATCACCTCGTCGATGATGGTTTGCCGTCCGACAGAAAGGGCACGACGCAGCGCCTCGAAACCGCCCTGACGAACATATTCGTCGGTGTCGAGCGGATTCATCAGCCCATATCCCTCGGTAGATATGCGAAACTGACCCTCAAGGAAATCGTTGATGCGACGGGTACGCAGTTCTTCAGGCAGATAGAGAATGCTGTCCCAGGTCTGGTCGGTATGGAAAGTATCCACCGTGCCCCAGATACCGGCAGCCAGTCGGCGCAGGCGCGAGGCTGGACGGAAATGATGGAGAAGTACCTCCTTCACCTCGTCGGGACGTATGTTCGGATAGCGGGTAACCTGACCGTCGGCTGTGACGACATCGATGAGAGGCACCTGACTACAGGCACCCACACACGACACGGGTTTTATGCTCACACGAATGCCCGTTTCCCGGCAGGCGCGTTCGACAGCCTCCCTTACCGCGGCCGTTCCGCTGGCCTGGCAGCAGTTTTCCATACCGAGACGTACCTCGCCCTGGGGAAGTCCTCGGTCGGAAAGGCCTTCACCCTTCGCCTCGCCGTGCGATGCCTCGAACTCCTTCAGCACTTCACATACCCTGCCAGGCTGGACGTGCCCGAAGATGCGGTTGTCAATCTGGACCACAGGAGCCAACGCACAACAGCCAAGACAGGCAATCCGTTCCACCGAATAGGCTCCATCGGCTGTGGTGGCGGAGTCGTCGGCTATGTCCAACTCACGCCGGAATGCATCGTAGACGACATTCGCCCCCTTGACATGACAGGCTGTACCACAACACACACGGATGGTGTGGCGTCCATAGGGCATCATGCGGAACTGACCATAGAAAGTGGCTACCGATATGGCTTGGGCACGGTCGATGTCGGTTGTCTCGTATACCCGTTCCAGCGCATCGGAGGGCAAGTAGCCCCACTCGCCCTGCAAGGCCTGAAGCAAGGGGATGATATGCTCTCGCCTCCGCCCCACCCGGGCGACGAGCGCGTCCGTCCTCTTTCGGATGGATTGGCGCGCCTCGTCGGGCGATGATGTCTTGCAATGCTCGCAGGCCATGATGGATGGTTTTTTTACGTTATATGGATAATGTTCGATGTATGATGTCTCTCTCTTTTATTCCTTCCTGACGACATAGAGGCTTTTATCGGTGCGGACAATCATCATGCTATCGGTGAAGGCGGGAGTGGCGAAGGTGTTCTCGCCAGTGTCGAAGCTGGTGATGAGCCGGAAATCGTCGCGGGTGGAGAAGATGTAGCACTTGCCGCTGTTGCTGAAAAGCCACACCCGGCCATCGGCAATGACGGGCGACGAGTAGAAGGGTGTCGTCAGTTCGTGCTGGACGACGACTTTGCCACTGGCAGCATCGTAGGCACAGACGGCTCCATAGCTCGTGGCCACATAGAGGCGGCTTTTGGTGGCGACGGGGCTGGAGCACTCGGGCAGGCAGTCGTCGGCCTGCCAAAGCACCTCGCCGTCGGAGGCGTTGATGGCCACGCAGGTGGCATATTCGCTGGCTGCATAGACGATGCCGTCGGAAGCACAGGCACTGGCTCCCACCTCACCGCTCATGCACTCCACACGCCAGAGCTCCTGCCCATCGGAGGCCTGATAGGCGGTGACGGCAGGGTTGCCCACGACGATGACGGCCTGCTTGCCCGCAGCCTTCGTAAGGATGGGCGAACTCCAGGCTATCTTGTCGGTGCGGCTACGGCTCCACAGTTCCCGTCCGGAGGTGACGCTGAGAGCCATGAGCCGTGCACCCACATTGTTGTCATACTGTATGATCAGCTCGCTGCCATACAACAGCAACGACGATGCATAGCCATAGTGGTTATCAGGGACGCCGAGGTTTTTCCCCCAAAGCCGCTTCCCGTCCATATCGGCACAAATGACGTCGCCTGTGGCAAAGATGGCACAGACCTGTTTGCCGTTGGTCGCTACGGTGGAAGCTGCCAGCCCTGTATCAGCAGAGACATCGGGCATCTCGCCAGGCGACCCGCTGATGCCCGTAGCACGGAGCGTCCAGCGCAGCTCACCCGTCCAAAGGTCAAAGCAATAGAGCTCGCGCCCTTCGGCATCGGCGCCGGTGACGAAGATGTTGCGCCCGTTGACGACGGGTGAAGAATAGCCGTGACGGGGAATCGGCTTCTGCCAAAGGACGTTCTTGCCACTCTTCAGGTTCCACGTCGTGGGGAGACCACGGACGGACGAACGCCCCGAGCCGCCATTGCCTCGAAAAGCATTCCATGTGAGCTTGGGGATGGGGAGCGTGTCGGCAGGTTCCTCGGGGGCAGTCGAACTGCCCGGATTATCGGGAGAGTCCGGGACGGACGGACTGTTCAGCGTATTTGAATCTTCCGGTGCATGGAGGACCTCGGGCAGAAGTGCCTGCGCGGACTGCGTCGTGTCGTTGACCTGCCCGCTCGTTGAGCTTCGCTCGACCTCTGTCGCGACTCGGGATAATTGGAGTAAACTCCATTCTCCGCTCGCTGCTCCATCGGTTGAGCTTCGCTCGACCTCTGTCGCGACTCGGGATAATTGGAGTAAACTCCATTCTCCGCTCGCTGCTCCATCGGTTGACTTGTTGACTTGTTGACTCGTTGACTTGTTGACTTGTTGACTCGTTGACTTGTTGACTTGTTGACTCGTTGACTTGTTGACTTGCCCGCTCGTTGACTTGCCCGCCTGCCCGACTCGGCTCCTTTTGCTTATAGGCCCCAGCGCGACAGCTATCAACCCTACTGCCACCAAACATGCAGCTCCGATACGGAGGTATCGCCGGGCGTGGCTCTTGGTCAGCCACTCGTCGGTGGTGTCAAGGTCTTTGGACGGGAGCTGCCGTGCGGCGCTATAGTACATGCGAAGGCAGAATGCTATTACTGCAGCCATGGCACAGAGGATCCATCCCCCCGTTTTCAGTTGGCTTTCCCCAGTAAAAAAAGCCTTGCGCGACAATAGGTCGAGCTGACGAATTTGCCCGGAAAGTACCGCATTGTCGGGGTTCGCTTCGCCCAGCTGCTTCAACGTCTCCATCACCTCTGTCTGGAGCGGCGTGGCACGGCGCATCTGCCACCAGCTGACAGCCATCATGGAGGCAACGGCAATGGCAAACGCCATCGTGACCAGAGCAATATTCCTATAGATGTTTTTCTTCATGCTGGCTGTTTTTTATAAAACGTGTTGACTCGTTGACATGTTGAGCTACGCTCGACCTCTGTCGCGACTCGGGATAATTGGAGTAAACTCCATTCTCCGCTCGCTGCTCCATCGGTTGACTTGTTGACCTGCCCGCTTGCGGACAATAGCTGAAACACTTACCGCAGGCCACGCAGGTAGAGGGATCGACCTCGTATGTCTTGCGAGTACGCTTGAGGGAGAGACGCACAAGTTTACATCCCAACACAAAGCCCATCAGTGCCCCAGCCCATGCCGAAAGGCGACGGTAGGACTCTTTGACACTGACAACCGATGCTTCCAGTTCGTCCATCGACCGCCCCATCTCGTGAAACGCCTCCACCTCGGCGGGAAGAACGGCAGGTGGATTGTCGGAGCGAAGTTGTGTGTAGAGCCAAACATCGCGATGAGCCATACTAAGCGTGTCGCTCTGCGACTGCAAAAGCAAGGCAGCGCCCACCGTGAGCAGGGGCAACAACAGCAGGTAGAGCGCCACACGACGTGTGCCGATAGTCCGACTTTCCGCCACTTTGCCTCCACAGGGTTCCCGAATGGCATCGACAGGACAGGCGTGATGGCACAGTCGGCAGTTGATGCACTGTCTATGGGTGATCTTCACCCGCTTGACTGCCACCCGGCTCACGATGCCAAGCAGTGCTCCGTAGGGACAGAGGAAGCGGCAGAACGGCCTCCCCACGAACACCGACAGTACCATCAACAGCACGCCGAACACCAGCATGCCCACATCGCCTCCCATCCTGAAGATGCCCACAAAGGGGTCGAAGCGGCAAATGATGAACTGGCTGCGGGTGGCGGCATAGAGGATGGCAAACGACAGATAGACCCAAGGGATGAAGCTGAGTGCCGACGTGACAGCACGTGAGATGTGCCACTGCCGTACGTTAACCAACTCCTGCAAAGCTCCTATGGGACACACCCCGGCACAAAACACCCGACCGAACAGCAGGGCAAAAACCAGCGGAAGGAGAAACATGAGCAGTACCACCAGCGGCAACCGATAGCCGTCGCCTCCAGCCATTGCAAGCACCACATTCTGAATGGAGCCGACACTGCACACACAACCCGTACGGAAAAAACCAAAGTAAAGTACCGAAACGATACTGACAGCAAGGATGGCACGGCGGCTGCGACGGCGGTGTACCGCCCAAGCCACAAATCCCATCATGCCCACAAGCAGTACAACGTCAACCCATGACCAGAATGTCTCCATCGGTACACGATGGAGAACGTCGGGGTACTGATAGCCCGAGGTGAAATCCGGCTTCGGAAAGCGCGCGACAAGAACTGTGTTACGCATGGTCTTTCAGCTTATAGGCCGTTCCTACGGGTACGCGCTGGATGGCGCCCGAAACGCAGACCTTCGCTATGGAACACTCGTTACACTGCAAGCACCGCTCCTGCTGTATCTGGAGGAACAGCGAGCCGTTGCCGAACGACGAACAGCCCTTCACACATTTTCCACAACCATTACAGAGGTCCTCGTCAATGGTATATTCGAAGTAGGGCTCCTCAACAAAACGCCTCGTGATGGCACCAGTCGGACACATCAGATTCTCGGCCGCCGTGTTGAGTTCCTTCACCCCCTCGCGATAGTAGCCACCGCAGAGGTCGCAGTAACCGCACACTTGATTGGCGTGGAAACACTTCACCGCCGAGACCCTCATCACGCATTCCGTCTCACAGCGCCCGCACTGCAAGCAGCGTTCAGGGTCGATTTGCCACATCGTCTCACCCTCGACAGCCGATGCCTTCGAGCCTAACACGCCACCGAGGCTGGCAAGTCCGCCACCTGTAATCAAAGTTCCACACGTACGCAGGAACTCACGACGCTCCATAGGACTATGCAGTCGATTCTCTTTTTCCATCCTTATTGGTACATATTAATAAGTCATTCAGAGATAACAGCACCTTTTCGTTATTATCCCAGCTTTATTGGACAGGGAACGGTGCAGCTGCCGCATAACCCAGCAACAGCCTTTCCGTTGCCTTCGTACTGAAAGAACGCCACGTTTCTACCTTTCGCCACAGCTAGACGGCTGCCAATCACCTTGATATCGTATGCCTCGTTTCCACCGCCCATTGCAGCTGCGTCGAGCAAGGTACTGCGGAACGTTCCATCGGGAGCATAGCAGCTGATGCGGGGACGTCCCTTCTCACTGGTGAGCAAGTCGCCCGTCGGAGTAAAAGCAATGTGGACGGGGTTACAACAACCGCAGAACGCGCCTTCCTCAATGCCCGTCTTCCCAAATGAGCCGACATACTCGCCTTCAGATGAATAGTGTTCAACGAGATGCCGTCCAGGGTTGGAGCAATAGACATCATCGCCAAAATGGGCAATGGCAAACGAATAGCTCGGCACGACGAACCCCTTCGGGCTGTCGATGAAGCGCACCATCGAGCCGTCATGACGATATAGACAGATGTTCTTGGCACTAGCATCGGTGACGAAAACGGCATTGCGTGTGACGGCGATGCCGCAGTGGTCAGCCGCATCGCTGCACGACTTCCACATCTGCACCTCCTTTCCCGTGAAATCATAGACACCGATGCACGTAGGATGAAGCAAATATATCTTTCCGTCGTTGACCGCTACGTCACGCACCGTGCCCCGTTCAGCAGGAAGTGAAAAGTGAAATGTGCGCGTGCCGTCGGGGGTGTAGAGCGACACGGCACCCTCCGAGGCAGCAATAATGAGCTGCCGGGCTTCATCAACGTCGAAAGCCGTCATTACGTCGGCCGTCATAAAGCCTCCCGTCTGCCGCCATCCTGTCTGAAGGGCAGATGCCCGTACAGCTGCATTACCCGTCTTACGGCTATTTTTCTCACCATAGAACAACTCACCAGGGTTGGTAACCATCTTCCATAGTTTGTTTCCGGCAACGCCTGCAATGACTGCACCAACAGCCACCGAGCCACCGACTTGCAGGAATTTTCTACGCGACGTGTTTTGGGGCTTTTTTTCCTTTTCCATAATATATAGTCTCACTTCTCGTTTTTATCGTTTCAGCCTTCGCTGATTTTGAGGCATATTATCCTTGTAGCATCACGCAACAGTAGCATTCCGTCAGCATAGGCCATCGGCCCCCAAGCATCGGCGCCATCGGGCAACACTGTCTGGTGGCGCAGCAACGTCATTCCGCCGCGCTCTAGCTGATAGACATAAAGCTCACCACTCTCCTTCAGAGCAAACAGCCTCCCGTCAACCACCACATAAGGGCCCAGCCCGAAACGCTCGTCGCTGGCAGAGTTCCACACCGTGTGGTGCAAATCGGACGGGTTATAGATGCAAATTCGCTCACGCATACCTCCTCCGTTCTTGGGCAGTATCGTCAATATCATGTCTCCTCCGTAAAGAATGGGTGTTTGCTGTTCACTGCTCAGTCCTTGTTCGGCCTTGTATTGCTCAGATATCGTTGCCGTCCATCCAATTCCACCGTGGTTTACCTCAAGTAAAGCACCGCCTGCTCCATAGCCGGCCACAAGCAACACGCGACGATTGTCAATCTGCATGGGTGACGGAGCGATGACTGAGGGCTGCCAGCCCTTTGCCGTCCAGAGCACCTGTCCACGTGCATCGCCGTCGGCCGCCACACCACATACTCCCCCTACGCCAGCATACACATAGGTACGTGTTCCACCCAGCGTCATAGGCATCACCGACGAGTGCGACATCTTCAGCCCCGCGACATTCGGAGCCCACCAGCGCGTAATACCCGTCAACACGTCGATACCCACCATCAGCGTGTCCTTTCCCGCGGGTGCAAGAACCAGTTCGTCCCCACTGACTAACGGGCACTGCCCGGCATACCAAAAAGGCACCTCCGAGCCGTAGCGTCGCTTCATGTCGATTGTCCAGAGAAGCTTGCCTGTCATCGCATCGCAAGCCATCACATGCCCTTCGGGGCCTATGGTTACTACCTGTCCGTCCGGGGACACGCAGGGAATGGTGCGGCTGAATCCGTGATTTCGCTTCATCGGCACACGATACCACCGCCGCCACAACTCCTCGCCCGTTGTCAGACTCAAGCAACGGAGGGCGTCACTTGAGAGCCGCTCATCATAATCAAGTACATACACGCGCCCGCGCCAAATGGCAGGTGCCGCATGGCCTTCGCCCGTCTCGATAGTCCACATCGTCTGGAAATCGCCTTCCATCAAGCTAATGGGTATTGTGTGCGTTACAATACCCGTCCTGTTCGGACCACGAAAACCCGCCCACGAGTCAGAGAGTGCAGCGGGAGGCATCGCGACATCCTCATGGGCCATAAAGAACTCGCCAATCCTAACTTCGTCGGACTTGCGCTCCGTTCCCTCAGGACGCATGTCCGCACCAGGCTCGAAAGAGGTAAGATTCGCACTAGGGTTGTAGAGATACCAAACCACTATCACCACCATCCAAACGACGGCAGTGGCAAGGGTGATGAGGCGGACGGTGCGAGGTGACATAAAAGAGACGGCGGAATATTATCATTTTCGATGCAAAAATAGAAAAGATTTTACAATTTGAAAAGAAAACAACCATAAAAAAACAAAAATAGCGTCATTTCCCCAATAAGAAGTTTTTTCTAATAGCTATCGGCAATTGAATACAATGCGTTGTCAGCATCACCGTTTACCTCAAACACTCTATGATTCGTTTCTGTTTTAGGAGTATTAACGGGTCGATACATGTATACCAACGCGTTATAAAAAAAAGAGGAGTGCCTTGGTACACTCCTCTAAAGTATAAAAACAAAGTCTTAGCTAAACCAACGGACGTAGCAGAAGTCCTGACGGTGAGCAAGATCGGCATGACGAGGATAGAGACGATAGGCCGTCTTGAAGGTGCCGGCATTGTTCATCTCGTGGATGGCTTCGAAGGTGTAGATGTTGTTCTCGCGACGGACAAGGTTGAGCGGCTCTACCTTGTAAATGTGCTCAACACCATCGGCGTCGGTAGTGATGGTGACAAGTTCCACGCCCACAGCATCGTCGAGCCCCTTCTCATCCAGTACAACCTGAATGGTATGACCCTTGCCGTTGTGGATGCCCTCTTCCATCTCATCGAATTGAGTGCAGCTGATGACTTCGATGCTATCCCAGCGTTGCGCGACGATTTCCTTCCATGCAGCAAGCTCGCGAGCTTTGGCGCCGTCGGAGGCGCTGAGGTAGTGGAAGCGCTTCGCCAGCGGATTGTAGAAACGGGTGTAGTAGTCATCAAGCTGACGCTTCATGGTGTAGTGCGGGGCAATCTGGGCGATGCTGTTCTTCATCGTCTGCACCCAGCCTTCGCTGAAGCCCTGCGGGCCACGACCATAGTAGAGGGGCAGGATTTCATTCTCCAGCATGCTGTAGATGGTGGCGGCATCAAGCTGGTCCTGATAGTCCTGATTGGCGTAGGTGCGACGCTCGGTCAAAGCCCAACCAGCTCCCTCACGATAGCCTTCATACCACCAGCCGTCCTTGATGGAGAAGTTAACAACTCCATTCATCAACGCCTTTTCGCCGCTGGTACCCGATGCTTCCTGTGGACGGGTAGGCGTGTTAAGCCAGATATCCACGCCGCTGACAAGACGACGAGCGAGGTTCATGTCGTAGTTCTCAAGGAAGATAATCTTTCCAAGGAACTCAGGACGACGGCTGATGTCAATGATGCGCTTGATAAGGCCCTGACCTGCACCATCGTGCGGATGCGCCTTACCGGTGTAGATAAACTGCACGGGATAGTCGGGGTTATTGACGATGCGAGCCAAACGATCGAGGTCCGTAAAGAGCAGGTGAGCACGCTTGTAAGTGGCAAAGCGGCGTCCGAAGCCAATGAGCAGGGCGTTGGGATTGATTTTGTTCATCAGGCTGACAACACGGCTGGGATCTCCCTGATTGCGGAGCCACGTGGCGCGGAACTCCTCGCGGATGAAATCAACGAGCTTGCGCTTCAAGCCCATGTGGGTATTCCAGATTTCCTCGTCGGGCACACGGTAGATGGCTTCCCAAATGGAAGCGTTCGACTGGTCTTTCAAGAACGACTTATCAAAATACTTCTTATAAAGCGTGCGCCATTCGGTGGCTACCCATGTCGGGAAATGGACACCATTGGTGACGTAGCCCACGTGGTTTTCTTCGGGGAAGTAACCCTTCCAGATGCCGCTGAACATCTTCTTGCTGACGTTGCCGTGAATAAGGCTAACACCGTTGACCTCGCCGCAGGTGTTGCAGGCAAAGGTGCTCATGCAGAAGCGCTCACCGCTATCGCCCGGATTAGTGCGGCCCATGTCCATAAGTTCAGGCCACGAAATGCCAAGCTGTTCGGCATAGCCACTAAGATACTTGCCGAAGAGGCCCTCATCAAAGTAATCGTGTCCAGCAGGAACGGGGGTGTGGACCGTATAGAGACCGCTGGCGCGGACGAGCTCCATAGCTTCGTTGAAGGAATAACCCTTACGACGATATTCGCAGAGACGATAGAGGTTGCAAAGAGCAGCGTGACCCTCATTGCAATGATAGATATCCTTTGAGATACCAAGCTGGCGCAGAGCAATCATACCACCGATACCCAGCAGAATCTCCTGTTTCAGACGATTCTCCCAGTCGCCGCCATAAAGCTGCCAAGTGATGGGACGGTCGTACTCGCTATTGAGTTCATTGTCCGTATCAAGAAGATAGAGAGGCACACGACCCACCTGTGCCTTCCATACGTAGGCATAGACATGGTAATTGATATAGGGTACATCCACTACTATTGGCTGACCATTGGCATCGAGGACGCGCTCCACAGGAATCTGTGCAAAATTAGTAGGCTCGTACGTGGCAATTTGCTGGCCGTCCATCGAAAGGCTTTGGGTGAAATAGCCTAGACGATAGAGGAAGCCGACAGCACACATATCGACGTTGCTGTCAGAAGCCTCCTTCAGATAGTCGCCAGCAAGGACGCCAAGACCGCCTGAATAAATATGGAGGCAGGCATTCAAGCCATACTCCATGCAGAAGTAAGCCACACTGGGGCGTTTCGTGTCAGGCTTTTCAGCCATGTACTTCGTAAACTTATCCTGTACGCTCATCATACGCCCGATAAGCTCTTCATCGTTAGCGAGCTGAGCCATACGCTCGAAGCTGATTCGCTCCAGCAGCAGAACGGGATTCTTGCCGCACTCTTTCCACAGTTCGGGATCGAGGCTCTTGAATAGGTCTCGGGCTTCGGGATTCCATGCCCACCAGAGGTTATGTGCCAATTCGTTGAGGAACGTCAGTTTTTCGGGCAGACGGCTCTTCACCGTAATCTCTTTCCAGTTCGGAGTGTTTGAGTTGCTTGTCTGTAGTTTCATTTGATTATCAAATAATTTAATTCCTTATTTCTATTATAAAAAATATCATTTTATTGCCCGCAATGCAAAATCGTATGCCTCGCGGTAGTAAGTAATGAATTCCTTCCAAAGCGCTTTTTTCGATAGCGCGGAAGCACTTGCTCGCATATTATTGACTCGTTCAGGCGAACAAGTAGCAAAGGCGCTGATGCATGCTACTATCTGCTCAGCTGCATCGTTGAAATTGCTGTCTGTACGGTGAACAACTTCCACGCCAAAATCCTTGTCAGCCATCAGTTTCGGGCTTGACTCGCGCACGGATTTCACCCAAAGGCCGAAACCTGCCAAATCGGTAGTAATGGTAGGCACATGGAAGGCTATACTTTCCAACGGCGTGTAGCCCCACGGCTCATAGTACGACGGATAGATGCCGATGTCATTACCTATGAGCAAGTCGTAGTAGTTGAGGTTGAAAAGGCCGTCCTTGCCATCCAGATAGCAGGGAACGAAAATAATGTTTACCTTGTCCATCACCTCAGGCCACGCATGCCAATGAGGGACGTTGATGAAGGCGATGACTTCACGCTTCAATCCACCACGCTCACCCAAACGCCGGAGCGATCCCAACAACAAGTCGAAGCCCTTGTTGCGGAACTCGAAACGCCCGCCTGTACCAATGATAAGTGCATCGTCGGAAAACGATTTACCTAGCAGATGGTTGGCTTTTTCAATCATGCACTTGCGGGCAGCACGACGACGCGCCGTAAAGGCAGCTCCTTTTGGGACGAAATCATCCTCAAAGCCATTCATCAGCACCACATCGGCGGGCTTCTCCAGCAGCTGCGCACATTCGCGGTTCGTAATCTCACTCACAGTCGTAAAACAGTCGGCGCGATGAGCAGCCTGCTTTTCCACGCTATGCTTCGACTCCATATTCAATTCCCTTGCCATCTGGTCACCAAAGTAGCCCGGCAGGTAGTCATAGAGTGGCTTATTGTTGCCAGCAATACTGCGCCCGATGCTGGTAGCATGGGTGGTGAACACCGTAGCAATCTCGGGAATCTCATGCTTCAGGAACAGCATCCCTAAAGCCGTCATCCACTCGTGAGCCTGATACACCACGCGAGGCAATTTACCCTCGGGCAAGTGGCTTTTTACGATTTGGTTGCAATAAAAGCTTGCAGCAACTTTCGCTGCAGCATAAGAAAACATATTGGCCTCGTCGTAATCGCCATAGCCATGCAGCGAATCCACGCCAAACAGTTCCCACGCTTGACCGAAAATCTCATTCTTCTGCGAAAAGAAAGGTTTGAAATCAACCAATAATGCCACAGGACGGCCAGGAATATTCCAATGCCCCACCCTTACGTGCAAACCTTCTTCCTTCGCAGTCCGCGTCCATTCGGCATAGAGCGTCACATCCTCTGCAAACAGCGGATTAGCCTCTCCAAAATCAGGCCCGATAAAGATTAAGTTGGGACAAACGGTCTCGAGTATGGTTTTAGCATGAGTGGACAGCACCGTATAAATGCCGCCCACCTTGTTACATACTTCCCAACTAGCCTCAAAAATATAATCGGGTGCCATAAGTGGCGAATTATCTGTTTTCAACGGCAATTTTTCCTTTGCCAATTGTGTATTATAGTCCGCTTTCATCAATCCATTTCATTACGGGGCGCAAAATTACTGCAAAACGACGAAAAAATCAAATATATTAAGATATTTCTTTTTACTTATCCGAAAGAAATCCGAAGGATTTGCTTGTGTTATGCACTTGCATTATGGATTTATTCCACTACGTTGAAAAAATATTCCACTGGACTACGAAATTATTCCAGTGCGCTACGGAATTATCTGCCTGGGCTGAGCAGTTATCCCAGTGGACTGAGAAGAATGAAAACGAAAAGCAGGGCCCCGGTCTTTCGACTGAAGCCCTGCACTCATGAAAAACGGCGGCTACCTACTCTCCCACTTGCGCAGTACCATCGGCGTGATCGGGCTTAACTGCTCTGTTCGGAATG